>ERZ778517.101-NODE-101-length-95829-cov-7.178096_pt1 | contig 95829 bp, 81 predicted proteins | sample MGYA00510341_ERZ778517 | MGnify/ENA primary metagenome ERZ778517 (study PRJEB29527, sample SAMN07138964) | mouse gut metagenome | material: feces | host: mouse | place: China:Nanjing | collected 2016-01-25 ...
CATAAATCCATATGGAAGAGTTATTTTTTTGATAGAACTTTCAACTCTCAAGTTAATATGAAAAACAGGTTAAAATATACTTTATACAGGAAGAGGGATCAGTGTTATGAAGAATTATGACGATATAAGAAATCACTTTTACGGAACATTAGGTTTTATACAATTGCTCAATATGAAGATCACAGAACTTTCAGAGGGATACTGCAAGGGGGAGATGCCGCTGCGGCCTGAGATCCTGAACCCGCTCGGTACCGTGCACGGCGGCTGTACCTTTGCGCTTGCCGACACGATCGGAGGCAGCGCTGCGCTCACGCATGGCAACAGCGTCGTGACGGTCGACAGCAATATCCACTACCTGGCGCCAGCCTGTGACACAGAAAAACTGGTCGCCGAGGCGAAGGAGATCAAATACGGTTCCACCATTGCCGTCTATGAGGTAAATGTCTACAAGGCTGACGGCACAATGGTCGCCACCTCCACACAGTCCTACTTTATCGTGTCCGGAAAAAACAAAGGGACTGCCGAAACATAGACAGTCCCCTTTTCAGATCTTTTTTATTTATACAGATCACGCTTGTCAATGACGCGGACCGCCTTGCCTTCGCTTCTGGTGATGGTCTTAGGTTCCACCACCTTTACGTCCACCTTGATGCCAAGCATGGACTTCAAACCTGCCACGATCGCTTTTTCGCGGTCTGCTGTGTTAAATCCTGCATCTGCGGCCATCTCCGGCGTCTTTTCCACCTGGACCTCGATCGTGTCGTTATTTCCAATACGGTCAACCACGATCTGATAATTTGCCTCATATCCCTTGTTCAACAGGACTGCCTCGATCTGGGACGGCCATACGTTGACGCCCTTTACAACCATCATGTCATCGCTTCTTCCCATCGGTTTGTGCATGCGGATATGCGTGCGGCCGCAGGAGCACTTCTTTCTGGTCAGATAGCAGAGATCGCGTGTGCGGTATCGCAACAGCGGGAACGCTTTTTTGGTGATACAGGTAAATACCAGCTCTCCGACTTCCCCCTCCGGAAGCACCTCCCCTGTGTCAGGATTGATGATCTCCGGAATGAAGTGGTCTTCCTGTATATGCATACCCTGCTGCTCCTCACACTCAAAGGAGACACCTGGTCCTGAGATCTCCGTGAGTCCGTAGATATCATACGCCTTGATCCCCAGCGATCTCTCAATGTTCTTCCGCATTTCTTCCGTCCACGGCTCCGCTCCAAAGATACCGGCCTTCAGCCGGATCTGGTCTTTCAGCCCTCTCTCATTGATCGCCTCCCCCAGATTTGCCGCATAGGACGGCGTACAGCAGAGGATCGTGGATCCGAGATCCGTCATAAACTGCAGCTGGCGTTCCGTATTTCCAGAAGACATCGGCAGCGTCAGACAGCCTACCTTGTGCGAACCTCCATTCAGCCCCGGTCCTCCTGTGAAGAGTCCATAGCCATAACAGACATGGCACACATCATCCCTGGTCCCGCCTGCGGCGACGATCGCGCGCGCGCAGCATTCTTCCCACACATCGATATCCTCCTGCGTGTAGAATGCCACAACACGGCGTCCTGTTGTTCCGCTCGTGGACTGGATCCGCACACAGTCCGATAACGGCACGCCCAGCAGTCCGTACGGATACTGGTCACGCAGATCATCTTTTGTGATAAACGGAAGCTTATGTAAATCCTCTATTCCCTTCACATCCTCCGGCTTTACACCCGCTTCATCCATTCTATCGCGATAAAACCTCACATTGTCATATACGAATTTTACCTGTTCTGCCAGCCGCTCGCTCTGCAGAGCCTGAATCTCGTCCACTGGCATTGTTTCAATTTCTGGTTGATAATAATTTGCCATTTATAAATCTCCTTCACTTTCATTATTTAAAGTAGTACACTCTTAAAGTTTACCATACTTTTTTCAAAATGTTAACACATTTATGCAAATATGATGGTATCTTTTTTGCGTATTTCATTTTATACTATAAGAAAGCGGATCCTTTTGTCATTCAGGAACTGTTAAGAATGAACTTTAACTCAGTTCCGCCCTCGGCGATCATGAGATCGTACATCCCGTTGATCTTGCAGAGGACTACACATTATATGAATTCACCAAAAACGGGCTGTCCAGCAGCGGCAGAAGATCACTCCTATGCCGATGGCTGTTTTACAGGGAATTATATTGTCCAGTATGCCGCAGACACAGATGCCGTTTGCATAAAATTTGTTTATGATGTAAAATAGACTATATCAAAAAACGAGGAGGTTTTTCATGAAATCAAAAGTTTATTTTTCCAGAACCATCACTCCCGAAAAAGTCCTTGAATTGTACAAGCTGACGGGAAAGACGCTCAGCGGAAAGATCGCTGTCAAGATCCATTCCGGCGAAGTCGGCAATCAGAACTTTCTAAAACCGGACTTCTGGAAACCTGTCATCGACCACGTCGGCGGAACCGTCGTGGAGTGCAACACTGCCTATGACGGCAGCCGCAACACGACGGAAAGACATATGAAAACGATACGCGAACACGGCTGGAGTAAATATTTTCATGTCGATCTGCTGGACGCCGAAGGTCCCGATCTGGAGCTCGCCATTCCAAATGGAAAGAAGATCAAAAAGAACTTTGTGGGAAGATCGATCGCCAGCTACGATTCCATGCTGGTGCTCTCGCATTTCAAGGGACATCCCATGGGCGGCTACGGCGGAGCGATCAAACAGCTCTCGATCGGGATCGCCTCCTCTATGGGCAAAGCCTATATTCACGGGGTTGGCGACACCAGCAATTTCTGGGGTTCAGACCATGATTCTTTTCTGGAGTCCATGGCGGATGCCGCTTCCAGCGTCATCGACTATTTCAAGGAAAACATCATCTATATCAATGTCATGAAAAATATGTCCGTGGACTGCGACTGCTGTGCCGTGGCAGAGGATCCCTGCATGGCCGATATCGGCATCCTGGCTTCCCTCGATCCGGTCGCCATCGACCAGGCATGCCTCGACCTTGTATATGCATCTGATGACCCCGGCAGAGATCACCTGCTCGAGCGCATTGAGTCCTTAAACGGAGTCCACACGATCGAGGCTGCCGCTGATCTGGGTCTTGGTTCTCGCGAATACGAACTTATTTAGCGGCATATTCATCTCGGATCTGCGCATAAAAAGAGCACCCTGAAGTGCTCTTTTTATGCTATAGATCTATTTTTCAGTACAGTTGTCTGCATCGTTCACTGCATTATAGACATCGATCCGCTGCAGGTCGATCTCCGGCATGCCAATGAAAAGTCCGCCATACTCATAAGTATCCACCACCTTCTCGATTCGTACGATCTCAATAAATGCATGGATCACTTCCTTTGTCCAGATCGTCAGATACCCCTCGTACACAGCTCCGATATCAAGAATATCATCACAGTAAAATCCAATCCCTGTCTTGGAAACATTCTTGACATCCACTCCGATCTCTTCCTGCTTCCCGGAATCCAGCCTTCTTACCAAAAGTCTTGATTTCAAATCAGTTCTCCTGCTCCTTCTTCTCTCTTCCATATCGACCATACTCCTTTGCAATAAAACTATTCACTCATCTTGCGCTGGAAATCCTTCCTCTTATAATACAAAAATAACAAATTATGCCAGAAAAGTCAACACAGAATATCTCACCTGACAAAACAGGCATCCCCAAAAGAAAAGAACCTGTACCGCTCCCGGACTGCGATCTTATATGCATTTAGTACATTCTCGCGCCCTGCTAGCGCAGAAACGAGCATGATGAGTGTGGATTCCGGCAGATGAAAATTGGTGATCAGATCGTCGAGCACCTTAAACTGGTAACCGGGATAGATGAAGATCTCCGTATCGCCGCTCCCGGCGACTACTTTCCCGTCCGCATCGGCCGCGCTCTCTATCGTGCGGCAGCTCGTCGTCCCCACACAGATCACCCTGCCTCCTGCCTGCTTTGTACTGTTTATGAGATCAGCTGCCTCCTGCGTCACCTGATAGAACTCGGAGTGCATATGGTGGTTCAGAAGATTTTCTTCTTTGACGGGACGGAAGGTTCCCAGCCCGACATGCAGCGTGACACAGGCAGTCCTCACCCCCTTCTTCCGGATCGTCTCCAACAGCTCCCTCGTAAAGTGCAGCCCAGCCGTCGGCGCCGCCGCCGAACCTTCATATCTGGCATAAACAGTCTGATAACGTTTCTTATCCGCAAGCTTATGCGTGATATACGGCGGAAGCGGCATCTCCCCGAGCCGGTCCAGAACCTCCTCAAAGATCCCTTCATACTGAAACTGTATGAGACGGTTTCCCTCGTCAACCACGCCGACGACCTTTCCAGTGAGCAGTCCATCGCCAAAGCTGATAACCGCCCCTTCCCTCGCCTTTTTGCCGGGCTTCACGAGCGTTTCCCACACATCGTTTTCGCGGCGTCTGAGCAGGAGCACCTCGATCGATGCACCTGTCCCGGCTTTTATCCCCATGAGCCTGGCGGGGATGACTTTGGTATCGTTCAGCACCAGACAGTCCCCCTCATGCAGATATTCCACAATGTCGGTGAACATCCTGTGCTCAACCGCTCCAGTCTCTTTATCGAGCACCAGAAGTCTCGAACCCGACCTGTTCTCGAGCGGGTCCTGGGCGATCAGCTCTGGCGGCAGGTCGAAATAAAAATCTTTCTTCAGCAATTCCTTCATAACTATCAACACCTTCCGAAGCCCGCTACATCCGAAGCTCGATGCCAAGTTCCTCCAGACCGTTCAGTATCTTCTTCATGGCTCCCGATACGTCGCTCTCCTCGAGTGTTCTGTCCTTGGCACGGAATGTGATCGAGTAAGCCACCGACTTGAACCCGGGCTTGATCTGACTGCCCTCATAGATGTCAAACAGCTGATACTCCTCCAGAATCTTTCCCCCGCGCTGCGCGATCACTTTCTCGATGTCACCCACAAGGATATTTTTCGGAACCACCATACTGATGTCGCGCGACACTGCAGGATATTTCGCGATCCCCTCATATTTTCTGTCGAAGGAGGCAAACGGAAGGATCTCCGGCATATCCAGCACGGCGATGTACACTTTCGTGTCAATATCATACTGGTCCGCGACCTCAGGATGAACCTCGCCCAGATAACCGATCACTTTGTCCTCATATCGGATCAGCGCCTGGCGCCCTGGATGCAAAAATGTCTTGTCCGCCTTCGGATCATACTCCGCCTTCTTCTTCATGCCAACGCTCTCGAAAAATTCCTCCACAACACCTTTCATGGTAAAGAAATCGCCCTCCCCGTACATGCCGAGCGTGAATTGCATCCGCTCGTCCGGGTAATCGGTCACCGGAAGGCTCTTCGGAATGTAGATATTTCCAAGCTCATAGAGGCGCACATTCTTGTTCCTGCGGTTATAGTTCGACGCCAGCGATGTCAGAATGCCATTCAAAGAGATCGTTCGCATTATAGAAAAATCCTCACCCAGCGGGTTGGCGATCGTCACCGTCTGTCGAAGCGGGCTGTCTGCCGGGATCAAAAGCCTGTCGAATACCTTTGGACTCTCAAACGAATAGCACATTCCCTGCGAGAATCCACAGTACTCGGCGATATCCCTCGCCTTCTCCTCCACCCTTAGCTTGAACGACAGTTTGCCAGTCGTCGCCTCGCCGGTCGGAAGTGTCGTCGGAATCCTGTCATATCCGTAAAATCTCGCAACCTCCTCGGCGATATCAGCAAAACACTCGATATCCTGACGGAAGGACGGCGCTGTGATCATCCCGGTGTCCTTGTCGTATGCCAGCTCCAACCTGCTGAAGATCTGAAGCATTTCCTCCTCTGTGATCTCTGTGCCAAGAAATCTGTTGATCCGCTCCGGCTCAAATCTGATCTGCTTCAGCTCCTCAAAAGGTTCCCTCACATCGACGATCCCGCCGACAACCTCGCCGCAGCCAAGCTCCTCGATCAGCTGGCATGCCCTGTTGATCGCTGCCTCCGCATTTCTCGGATCAAGCCCCTTCTCAAAAATGCCGGAGGCGTCTGTTCTGAGACCCACTCTCTTGGAGGACTTTCTGATATTCGCACCGTTAAAAGTAGCGGCTTCGAACAATACCGTCTGCACGTCATCTGTGATCTTTGAATTTTCACCGCCCATGATCCCCGCAAGGCCGATCTCCTTCTCCGCGTCACAGATCATCAGCATCTCCGAATCAAGCTTCCGCACCTGTCCGTCAAGCGTCTGGAACTCGTCGCCATCCTTTGCACGCCTCACGATGATCTTGCTTCCTGACACATTTTTCAGGTCATATGCGTGCATCGGCTGACCGTACTCCATCATGACATAGTTTGTGATATCCACAAGATTGTTGATCGGTCTGATCCCGCAGGCTGCAAGCCTTCTCTGCATCCACTCGGGCGACGGTGCGATCCTGATGTTTTTGCACACCCTCGCACAGAAACGCGTACAGAGATCCCTGTCTTTTATTTCCACCGAGACATAGTCGTTGACATCTTCATCATTTCCCCTGGCCTCCACAGCAGGCGGCACAAAAGGCTTTCTGAACGTTGCCGCAGCTTCCCGCGCAATCCCCAGGATGCTGTAGCAGTCCACGCGGTTTGAAGTCACTTCATACTCCACCACCGTATCGTGCAGCCCGAGTGCCTCAACTGCATCTTCCCCGGGTGTCACCGGCTTTTGAAACACATAGACACCGTCTTCGGGAGCCTCCGGATACATATCGCGGCTGGAGCCCAGCTCCTCGATCGAGCACATCATGCCGCACGACTCGACACCGCGCAGTCTGCCTGCCTTGATCCTGATCCCGTCCGCGGGAAGCGGTCCTCCGTCATGTCCTCCGGCCACCCTGCCGCCGTCCAGAACTGTCGGAACATAATCGCCCTCCTTCAGATTCTGTGCGCCTGTCACGATCTGAACCGTCTCTGCCCCTACGTTGACCTGGCAGACGATCAGTTTGTCCGCATCGGGATGGCGCTCGATCTTCTCAATGTGCCCCACAACGATCTTTTCAAGATTTTTGTCGAGCCGCTCGAAACCTTCTACCTTTGTTCCCGAGAGCGTCATGGCGTCACAGTACGCTCTGTCCTCATATGAAAGCCCGGGAACATATGCTTTGATCCACGATAATGGTGTGTTCATCTTATCCTCCATTCTATGACACGGATGTCATATTTCCAATCTATATTATCTTCCAAAGTTTACAGATCTGACCCTAAAACTGCTTCAGGAACCTGATGTCATTCTCATACAAGAGGCGCATGTCATCAATCTCGTACTTCAGCAGTGCGATCCTCTCAAGACCGACGCCAAATGCAAAACCAGTGTATTCCTCCGGATCAATGCTGCACATCTTCAATACCTTCGGGTGAACCATACCGCAGCCGAGGATCTCGATCCAGCCCTCTCCCTTGCAGAAGCGGCAGCCGCTTCCGCCGCACTTGAAACATGACACATCCATCTCGGCAGACGGCTCTGTGAACGGAAAATGATGCGGTCTGAACTTGACCCTGGTGTCCTCGCCGAACAGCTCCCTCGCAAACTCTGCCAGCGTACCCTTCAAGTCGGCAAAAGTGATGTTCTTATCGATCACGAGCCCCTCGACCTGATGGAAGGAAGGTGAGTGCGTCGCATCCACCTCGTCCGCGCGGAATACACGTCCCGGTGCGATCATTCTGATCGGAAGCTTCCCTTTTTCCATCTCATGGACCTGCACGCCGGATGTCTGCGTTCTGAGCAGGATATCACTGTTGATATAAAACGTATCCTGCTCATCCTTTGCCGGATGGTCGGCAGGAATGTTCAGCGCCTCAAAGTTGTAATAGTCTTTCTCTACCTCCGGTCCCTCCACGACCTCATAACCCATTCCGATAAAGATACGCTCCACTTCCTCCAGGGCGATCGTGTTCGGATGGCGGTGCCCCACCTTATTTCTCTGCGCGGGAAGCGTCACATCGATCACCTCCGCTTTCATCTTCGCCTCACGGAGTCTGCGCTCCATGCCTGTCCTTGCCTCGTCGAGCACCCTCTCGATCTCTTCCCGCGCATCATTGACGAGCTGCCCTATCTTCGGCCTCTCCTCGGGCGCGACGTCCTTCATTCCCTTCAGCACAGCTGTGAGCTCGCCCTTTTTGCCCAAAAAGTTGACGCGGACGTCATTTAATCTGTCCAACGCTTCACTCTCGTTAATCTGCCGGATCGCCTCTGCCTTGATCTGCTCTAATCTCTCTTTCATCACCAGTCTCCTTTGCTTTTATGATATGAAATGAAAATAAAATGAAAAAATCCCCTGTAGAAAGATCTACAAGGGACGGATAAACCGCGGTACCACCCAAGTTCCTGCAATATCCGCACCGCACAGGCTTCCCTGCCCGGCAGGCATCACAGACGCTCAAAAGACGTAACGTGTCGCTCCGGCTTTCCCTACTGTATTGTCCTGACGACAACCCTTCAAAAAAGCTGCTCCGGTGGGAAATTTGACATCATATCTGAACTGAGGAGGCTTTCAGCCGGCGGCCTCCAATCTCTGACAGAAAATATGACGCTACTTAAGAACTGTTCAGAAATTACCTGTGACAAGGATGCCGCATAAATGTTCAGCTGCAAAGAAGAAAATCGCAGGCATAGCGGGCTATGTCAAGATTTTCTGATGCAGCAGATGGGCATTTAGGCAAGTCATTGTCATGAGTAATTTATTAACAGTTCCTTACACCTTCATCGCATTTGAGATATTGAAGCAGGAGAAGAACCTTCTCCCCTGCGCAATGAACTATCGTTGAAAACAATGATATGTTATCTGACCCAAAATGTCAAGCCCCAAATTCAAAACGATCTCAGGCGCTAAAGGAATTCAGGAAAACTCCGAGATGTAATCATCCACATAACCGTCCACGATCCACTTGTTGACCAGCGCCCCGCCGAAAAAGATGTACATGCAAAAATACAGCCAGATCATCACGATCACGATGCTCGTCAGGCTGCCATACATGGAAAAACCGCCAAAATAATCAATGTATACTGAAAACCCAAAAGAATAAAGCGTCCAGAATACCGATGTCACCACCGCTCCGGGATAATGCTCCTTCCATGAGACCTGATTGTTTGGCAGCAGGCTGTACATCGTGCAGAACACGATGGAGATCATGCCTGCGACAAAGATATGGCGCACCCAGCCGAAAACGCGCCACAGACTTGCAGCCGGACCGTTGTCGGGAATCAGCCACTTTGCCAGCGTATTTCCAAAGACGAGCACGCCCGCAGATAACAGGATGGCAAGCAGCAGAAAGACTGTATAGAATGAAGCCTTGAGCCGCAGGAGAATATACCCCCTCGTCTCCTCCACCTCATATATGTGGTTCAGGCCCCTGATCAGCGCCAGCACGCCCTTCGACGCCGACCACACGACCACCGCCGCGGAGATGGACAGCAGCGTCACTTGATTACCATGATAGCTGTCGACAATGCTGAGCAGAAAGCGATAGATCTTATCCGGTATGACAGCCTGCGAGATACTGACCATTTCTTTTTTTCCGAGCAGATCATGCGGCAGGATGCCGCTGACGATCATCACCATCGGTATCACCGACAGAAACAAAAAGAACGCAGCGCCAGAGGCATAGGTTCCCACCTCTGCCTCCTGGAACGTTCTGCGCATTTCCTTCTGTAACCTGTATATCTTTGCAATCATTGACATTTAGCGAGCTCCCCGATATCCATTATGCTTCCCTTATAATAATATGCCAGAATCTGTTCAGCTGTTAATCCTCTGCCGGCCAGACCCTTCGCCCCGTTCTGCGACATACCGCAGCCATGCCCAAATCCTGCACCATGTATGATCACCTGTCTTAGATTATCCCCCTTTTCCCCGTTATTATCATATATTTTTTCTATGTAAAAATATGCGCTCGGCAGAATGTCTCCCATGATATACCTGCTGCCGTCATTCTTCGTCACAACATCCTGCGTACATCCAAGCGCCTGCCTGACCGCATGCTGTGACGCCACACTCACCCTGAAGTGTTCCGTCTCGATCAGAATGCCTGATACCATGCCGCTTTTTTTGCGGTTCAATATCCTGATATCCCTGACAGCCCCCTCCTCCGGAAGCTGGTCAGACGGCAGATACCGCGACCGGATCCGCACCGTCTCAGGCTGGGACTGCGACAGCGCATAGAGCTTTTTCAAAAATATCCGAGCGCTGTCCTCATCAAACGATCTGTCATATTTCCAGCGGTACCACGCCTCGCGGTACTCCACATCCCCCTCCTTCCCGTTATCGATGTACTGCCTGTATGCCTGCTCGCCCTCCTCGCTGTTCGACGCATAGATCTCCTCTCCGGTCTCGACCAGATATGCATCCGCCGCTGTCGGCATGTCACTCCACACATGTGCACCGCCGTTATATCCGCTCGAGGTCGAATAATAGAAACTCTCCACGATCTTTCCGTCGTGCGTGAGCACCTGGTCTCTCGTCTCGTCTACCGCCCTTATCGCGCTCTGTGTCTCCTCGCACTTCATGTAGACCTGAAACGCCGTGCTGTCATCCATATGTGCCTCCCACTCCGGGTAGGCATAACTCTGCTTGTGAAAATATGTATAAGTCCTCGCGCTGACCGCCTGCGCTTTCAACGCCTCATCGGGATAATCGGAGGGCATTTCGCTCGGAACCACGCCATACAGGTACTCCTCCACCGGCAGCTCGTTGACCACCACGATCCCTTCCGCGTCAGGATGACACTCCAGCTTTCCGCGGTATAGCGCGGGTGTGCTTCTGTCAGGTTCTGAGAGCTGGATCCTGCCATTGTTTTTTCCCGTGATGCAGACCGTCTGCCCCACCTCAAAATCCTTTGTATGTAATACCAGCTCTGAATCTGGCGTGTAGTCTGTCAGTTCCCCATTATACAAAACCGTAAATCCTTCCTCACATGATATATGCAGCTCCGTGTGGTAGATCCCATGGTATCCCGCATTCATGATCAGTATCCTGACATTCTCATCAAATGGTGTTTCTGGAATATTTTCCTGTATTACGTTCTGTCCCGTATCCTCCTGCGGATCTGTCCCGATTTCCTGCTCTCTGGCCTCCTCCATATCAGGAAGCTGGATGCTGCATCGGTATAACCCCAGTGCGATCAGGATCCAGACCACAACGATCAGCAGCTTTTTAGAGAACCCTTTTACATAAAAAATTTCGTTTTCCTCCCGACACCATTCATTTAGAAAAGTACAGGGTTGAAAGTCTTTCTCATATCACCTTCAACCCTGTACTTATACCACAAAAGCAGCCCTGGCGGGCTGCTTTGCTTCTTGTGTATCCCCGAAACGCCGGCTCTTGTATTTTGACTCCTAGCCAATGCTAGGTGGGCGACCGCAATCTTTCTCGCTGCCTTCCCCTGGCCAGTTACGGGGGGCATGACATTGATCAGACAATATAGGAATCCCGTTTAAAGTGATGTAGGTTCAAAATGACAAGAGTTATCGCACATTTCAGATTAACTATAGTATACCCCATCGTTATGAAAATATCAACCTATAATCCTATTGCATCTTTACTAATATTTTACAGTAATTTTTTGTCAATTTACATATAGACATTTTCTGAACCCTGCCCTGACTACCATATGATCTCAGACCAGTCGCTGATCCCGATATAGGACTTTGCCCACTCCATATGCTGTTCTGAATTTTCGCCGTCCATCTCATCATAGACCTGCCGGGCAAACGCATCGACACTGGAATCCATTCCCGGATCACTGTATACCAGCAGGTACATCATCTCATCGATCAGCGGATTGTCCCGCACTGCCGCGTAGGATGCACACATTGCCGCTGCCTGGATCTCGCTCCCCTGCGCGTTTGACAAGCCGATCTCGCTCAGGATGATATGCCGCACACTGCCGTCGGGCGCCTGCATATCCGGCGTCTGCATAAAATCCGTCAGCACGGAAAGATTCTGGAATGTGACGACCTGTCCCGATGTGACCTGGTCCGCATAGGCAGCGCCGTCCTTACAGCCGGACATATCCCAGAATTTCGCATATCCCATAGGATTTGTATATGGATGCTGCGACACGCCCCAGTCAATGTCGCCGCTCTGTCTGATCAGCGCGTTAAACTTCTCAAGAAAATCCTTTCCATCCATATATTGATAGTATTCCTTGTCAGCAGGCGTCAGATCCCTGTCCCAGATCTGATCCAGACAGACATATACCCGCGCATTCGCATTCGTACTCATGATCGCGTTGTACATCACCCTGAACGCCTGCGCATATTCCCTGATATACGTATCCCAGTCCGTCCATGCCATATAGTTCCATCTGCGGGTGTTGATCTCGTTTCCCAGGATCCAGTTCTCACCGCCCCTGGAATTTGCCGCATAGTATTCCATATAGGAGGCAAGCGCTCTGACCCCTTCCTCATCAGACGCATTGAACATATAATACATCGGTTGTTCGATGCTGTGCGGATCCGCCGCTCTCGCCTCCGCCCTCGCCATCGGATGCGTCAGCGCCGCACTGTCCCCTGTATTTAACACCTGGACCGTCTTGAATCCCCAGGCAAGCTCCGGCCCGTATGTGCCGTCCAGATAAAGATTGTTGAACTCCTCACCCTGCGTCGACTTCTTTGACCTTGGCTGCCGTATCAGCGTATTCCATGCGAGCGCTTCAGGATTGGTGATATAGGTCGGTTCCGTCACCATACAGACCGCCCCGCCGCTCCTGACTCCCATCGCAAACTTGGAATACAGTCTGGTATCCTCCTGCCTGAAATTGACAGGAAAAGAAAAACCCTGGACAGGCTGTGACGGATCTAAAGCCATCGAACTTATGATGTCTGTGTCACCCGAGAGCCCATATTCATAGGGCGCCATCTCAAACAGATAAAGCATGCCGTCGTCCGGGACAGGCATCGCACTGTCCAGCACTGCCGCATATGTCACCGTGCCGTCCTTTTCCACTGTACAGCTCACATTCCGTGATACGGCCGTGGGCGGTCCGTCCGGAACAAATGCCTGCGCGTCAACGACTTCGGCGGCACAGGTTTCAACACCCATGCCGCCAATGAACATGCACGCCATCAGACAAGTCAGTATCTTTCTTTTGATCCTCAAAAATATCTGCATTACAACTTCCTTTTCCTATATAATGATCTGGTGATTACAAAAATATTATTTATTATACCAAATCACGACTGTCGCTGTCAACGTCCGTGTCCTCTTTTTTATCTTCCTCTAATACCAGCTCCTGCTCATCGGGCATATGTCGTTCAAATGTCAGTATTACCTTGAACAGATCCCCATCCACGACAATGTTCATGTCGCCGCCTGTCAGTTTCATCAGGCTCTGCGCTATGGAGAGCCCCAGTCCATGTCCCTCCGTATTGCGCGATTTATCCCCGCGCACGAAGCGTTCCATCAGCTCCTCCCCGCTGATGTTCAGCGGGTATTTTGAGATGTTCCGGAAAGTGATGCTCACGCTCTGTACTGTCGCTTCCAGATTTACATAGACCCTTGAACCTTCCTGTGCGTATTTGCAGATATTGTTCATCAGGTTGTCGATGACACGCCAGACATGCCTTCCGTCCGCCATGATGTATACAGGCTCCTCCGGCCTGCTGACGATCAGTTCCAGCCCGGCGGCCGACAGTCTTTCCTCAAACTCACCCACCGTCTGCGTCACGAATACCCCGGCATCGAGTTTCTGGCTGTCGACAGCCAGATTTCCGGTAGATGCCTTGGATGCCTCCACCAGATCCTCGATCAGTTTCTTTAATTTCGACGACTGTCTCTCGAGCACCTCAAGGTACTCTGCCGCCTTGTCATTGTGAAGCTCCTCCCTCGAGAGCAGATCCACATAGTTGATGATCGACGTGAGCGGTGTCTTGATATCGTGTGACACGTTCGTGATCAGCTCCGTCTTAAGACGCTCGCTTTTCATGCGCTCATCGACCGCCTTGGACATGCCCTCACCGATCTTGTTCAGGTTCTCCCCATGTTTTTTGCAGTCCCAGAACATCTTTTCCGTGTCGATCTTGTACTTGAGATCTCCCTCCGCCATACACTGCCCTGCTTTCTGCAGCTTATTGATCTGGATGACGACCGCACACAGTACCGCGCACAATCCTCCCCGCTCTATCAGATAAAAGGCGACCGCTCCACCGGCAAATTCAAAAGTACCAAGAACAAACAATTCAACAACAGAGGCCAGCCCAACCAGGGCGATCACCTTCCAGAGCAGTCCGATATGCCTGAAAACCGCTATGATCAGATCACGTATCCAGCTGTAGATCCGATAACAGATGCTGTTCCTCCACCATTTGCCCGCCTTCACCCGCACACACAGGCTGAGCATGCAGGCGACCGCGATCATTGTTATGACGACACCGAACAGACCGCACATGCCCAGACTAATGTCCGCAGATCTGCGGACATCCGTCCACGCCAGAATGCTGAGAACGATATAGGCCAGACTTAATTCCACCCCGCCTGCAAACACACACAGCAAATCAAGCGGTATCCTGTCCAGAAAGGTGAGCACGATCCCGTCCTCTCCCCTGCGGTGTCCCACCGCGCACACCAGGAATCCAAATGACAGCACCATCACAGCGATGCTGATCCCGAGCCCCTGAAACAGGTTCCTGTCAACAATATCATAATAGAGATTGATGATCCAGCTCTCCTGGCTGTACATGCTGTCCACACGGTCTGACGGCACATGATCCGGGACAAGCGACACCACCCAGTAGGCATCCGCCTGAATATCCTTGCGGACCACAAGCGTATAATCTTCATTGAGATAATATCCGGCTTCCTTTACAAAGAATCCATCCGCAATATTGCTGGAATCGATCAGCGTCAGCTCATCTCCGCGTATGTTCCGGATATTGTCCAGCAGGATCATCCCCCAGTTGCTGTAGCGGAATGCCGTCTTGTCCAGATCCGCCAGATCTACGATACTCCCCTCGCCATCGCCGCCAAGGATCCCCTCGATCTCGGCGGTCTGGTCTGGCTGAACAGTCTGCATCTTCTGTGCCTCTGCCACGTCCTCCGCCGGTTCTTCTGCGTATCCGTCAAATATTGAAGTGTCAAAACTCCGATAGTTCAACCGATATCCATTATGGTTAAAATCATAATTATAGTTGTAGACCGTCATACCCTGACTGCCGTTATAGCTCAGCGATACATTCTGTACAGGATAATAATTTCCCTCCGCACGATAGTACAGGATCCCCTCGGCGACATCATAGCAGATCCTGTCCGCGTACAGATACGACCATCCCGAATCCCGGATCAGGCTGCCGCTCTCGACAGCCAGCGATGCGATATCCTCATAATTGCCGTAATATTCCATCGGTTCACCCGATCTGGAACCATCTGCCGTCTCGACAAAGAGATACAGGAACAGATCGTCCGGATTGAGATCCGCAAGCTCCTGCTCCGTCATATTGGTATCCAGATAGGAGAGCCTGTCATGAAAATCCACTCCCTCAAGACCGTTTGACTTGATGATCCCGTACTTGAAAAACTCCTCGCGCATACGCTCCGCATAGGCACTGTTTCCACGGTTGCCAAACGCATCTACAGAATATCGCCTGTTCACAAACTGATAAGCATCTTTGAGCGCCTCCTCGCGCGTCTGCTCCCATAAACCCTCTCTTACACAAACCATCAGACAGATCCCCATCACAACAGTTCCCATGACCGAGACAATGCAGAGCAGCCATGCCGTGATCTTTGCCATCACTGAACATCTTAACTTTTTCACTTAAACATCACCCTTTTTCCTGTTTATTCTTCCAATTTGTAACCTCGTCCCCAGACAGATTTCAGGTATCGCGGCTCCGCGGGATTGTACTCGAGCTTTTCCCGCAGGTGTCTGACATGGACTGCAACTGTGTTCTCCGTACCGTACGGACTGTCATTCCACACAGCCGCATAGATCTGTGCCGGAGAGTACACCTTTCCCGGATTTTCCATGAGAAGCTTCAGGATATCGTACTCCGTCGGTGTCAGCGCCGCCTTCTCGCCGTCAAGCGTCACCGTCTTGGTGCGGTCGTCAAGCTCGATCCCTCCGATGGTAAGCGTCTCGCTCGCCTTTGGCACCATCCCGCTGCCAAGCTGCATGTAACGTCTGAGCTGGGATTTCACCCGCGCCTGTACCTCCACCGGATTGAACGGTTTCGTCACGTAATCGTCCGCACCGATATTAAGCCCGAGCACCTTATCGGTATCCTCGCTCTTGGCTGTCAGCATGATGACAGGCACATTGCTCTGCTCCCGCAGCTTCACCATCGCCGTGATGCCGTCCATCACAGGCATCATGATATCCATGAGCACCAGATGGATCTCCTCCTTCGAAAGCACCTCCAAAGCCTCCTTTCCATTATAAGCCTCGTACACCTGATACCCCTCGGCTGTCAGATAGATCTTCAGCGCCGACACGATATCCCTCTCATCATCACACACCAGTACGTTGTACATCCCTAACCTCCGTCCCTTCTCTCCCCTGTCCGCTTTTACAACTTTGACAGATAGAAGTATATCCGAAATATATTTAAGTTCCAATTGGGTAAATGTTTAAGATTTGTTTAATATCCTCCTGCCTGTATGCAATCGAGCAGGGAAAGCCTTCCCTGCTCGCAAAAATACTATTTAAGAATATCACCACCGCCATGACATGTCAATGACGGTTTTACCGCCCTTATTCACATCGTATCCATCATTGACCGCAGCAGCATGATGTGGTACTGCTCATCCTGTACGATCCTTCCCAGCACGGCAGTGACATAATCGTCCCTGATCATCTGTATGTGCGCGTGATACTGGTCAATGACCGCGATCTCCCGCTCCAGATCCGCCTGCAGCATCTCGTCAGGTCTGTCGGGCAGTGTCAGGCACTGCGGCGTCCACATCCAAGGCTGGCCTCCCGCCTGCTTTGCAGTGTAGCAGACACTCCCCCCCAGCAAGTCGATCAGACCCGCGAGCATCTGCATATGCTGCATTTCCGCGACCGCCATCCCAAGAAGGATCTTTCCCATCGCACATCCTCTGCTGACCATACGGCTCTCATTGTTAATGTACTGCAGGCAGGCGGACAGCTCCGAGATCATCCCGCAATAGCTGACGCCGATCAGACCCGCATAGTCCTGATTCCGCTCCCGCACCCGTACCTGCGGATACGGCAGATCCATCACCGCAGGTTTGATCCCGGAAAAATTGCAGTCGCACACCAGTTTTTCTTCATTTCTATTTACCATAAATGTACACCCTGATCTGTCATAACGATTCTCAATAATCAGTATATTACCAGAATATCCCGTCAATGCTCCTTATCCCTCAAAATCATCCTGTCAAAATTTTCATCCCCAAACTGTCCCCTTACATTTTCTTATAATTGACCATTTTCATATAGACACTTTTTCTGTATAGTATTATTTATTGAACAAAATGTGAAAGGAAAACCAGCGCAATGAAGAAAATAGCCCTGATCAATGACCTGTCTGGTTTCGGAAAATGTTCGCTGACCGCGGCGATCCCTGTCATATCCGTCCTCGGAATACAGGCATGCCCCCTGCCAACTGCCGTTCTGTCCGCACAGACAGGATTTCCAGACTACTACTGCGACGACTATACAGAGAAAATGAACCGCTTCACCGACGCGTGGAAAAACATGCAGGAATCCTTTGACGGCATATATTCCGGATATCTCGGCAGTGCTGCGCAGATGCACAATGTCCTGTACTTTCTGGAAAAATTCCAGGCCAAAGACACGCTTTATCTCGCTGACCCTGTCATGGGTGACAACGGACAGCGCATCCACATTTTTACACAGGAGCTCCTGGACTGCATGAAGGAACTGACAAAATACGCCGGGGTCATCACGCCGAACCTGACAGAGCTGTGCCTCCTTGCGGATGTGGATTATGATACACTGATCAGCCGCAGCTCAGACGCAGACTATCTCTCCCGCATAGAGGACACGGCGCGCAGTCTTCTTCCAAGAGCCCATGCCGATCAGACGATCGTCATAACAGGCATCGTCCGACGACTGCCAGACCAGTCCTTTGTGGGGAACCTTGCGGTCACACCGGATGGCAGATACTATACAGAGACACCTTACCGGGGCGAAAGCTATTCCGGTACCGGCGATCTGTTTGCCTCTGTCATCATGGGAAGCCTGATCAATGGTCTGACTATCGGGGAAGCGATGCAGAAAGCCGTCCGATTCCTGTGGCCGGCCATCGAGGAAGCCTCCCGCGACGGGATCCCCAGAAACCATGGCGTCTGTTTTGAGAAGTATCTGAGCTTATTATTGGAATAAAACATGATCGGAGGAATGATCCATGACAACACGTACCCTGCCCGGAACGGGCGAAAAAAGAGGAACCCGGCTAAAATATCTGACCCTCACAGGACTCATGGCAGCGATGATCACCATCATGACCGCCTATATCTGCCATATCCCTACGGGCATAAACGGAGGATATATCCACTTCGGTGATTCCATCATCTATCTGGCGGCGGCACTGCTCCCCACGCCTTACGCGCTGGCGGCTGCTGCGATCGGAGGCGGACTCGCGGACCTGCTGACAGCTCCCATGTGGGCGCCCGCGACCATCATCATCAAGATGCTGATCGCGGTTCCCTTCACCAGCAGATCTGGCAGGATCATCACGCCGCGCAACGCAGCCGCCTGCGTCCTCGCGTACTTTATCTCGGGGCTTGGCTATTTTCTTGCCGAGTATCTGCTATTTAGCGCAATGCCTGCGCTGGCCGCCTCCCTGTCAGGCAGCCTGATCCAGTCCGGCGGCAGCGCAGTCTTCTTCATCATATTTGGACTAGCGCTCGACAGGACACATGTAAAATCCAGGTTTATCAATCCGCAATAGGAGGTCTGTCATGGCTGATATCTTATACACTTACAAAAACCAGGTCTATGCCAACATCACCAACCGATGCGACTGCAGCTGTACCTTCTGTGTCCGCTCGCTGAAGGACTCCGTGGGTGACTCCGAAATCCTGTGGCATCAGACGGAACCGACGCTTGAGGAGATCGTCAGGGCGATCGACGCCTTTGACTTTACCGGATACCGTGAACTGGTGTACTGCGGCTATGGAGAACCCACCTGCGCACTCGGCAACCTGCTGGCAAGCGCGGCCTATGTAAAAGACAGATACCCTCTGTCCATCCGTCTAAACACAAACGGGCTGTGCAATCTGTACCACAACAGGAATATCGTCCCGGAACTTGCCCGTGTGATCGACAGCGTCTCCATCAGCCTGAACGCACCCACCGCGGAAAAATACCAGGCAGTCACAAGACCGCAGTTTGCCAATGCCTATCCCGCACTGCTGGAATTTGCCTCACTCGCCCGGAAAGCATTCAGGCACACCCAGCTGACGGTCGTAGACGTCCTCCCTGCCGACGAGATCGCCGCCTGTCAGAAGATCGCTGACAACAGGGATATCTGCCTGAAGATCAGAAAATACAGCCAATCCTGATCCCGCAGCGGCTCCGCGCGGCACATCACTGCTGTTCCCTGCTCCACAGATAACTGTACGCCTGGGTTCTCGCTGCAAAACGCGCAGTCTTCAGCAATCCGCGCAACTCCGCCCTCGTGTACCACCCAGGTTCGATCTCCTCCACTGTGGAAGTGCTTGGCCTGAATGTTCCTCTGGCCTTTCCGACCACACACACATTGATCTCATTGCTAAACCCGACCGCACTGTAGCTTGGACCAATGAAATCGTCGATCTCGTACAATTCCAGCCCCGTCTCCTCCCACAGTTCACGCTTCGCGCTCTCGACAGGTTCTTCCCCCTCGTCGATCAGACCTGCGGGGAAATTGTAGACCCAGTCTCCGACTGCCATGCGGAACTCCTTGTTGATCAGCAGTCTCTCACCACTCTCGTCCGTCGCGATAATGACAACGGAATCCGGCCTGCTGCCATTGAGCGCCTCGATCGAATCCAGCATCTTATTGCGGCTGATGATCTCATAAATCTTTTCCTTCTGATCCACCGTTTCGTAGGCGACGTCATAGCGCGTGATAAAATTTCCTTCTTCCCTCTTCCTGATACTCTTGAATCTCATCCAAACCCAGCTCCTTTTCATTCATCTTACAACATCATTATACAACTTTATGCGCGCGAATACAAATACTCCTGCAAAAGAGTCTGTGGCGAAACTGAATTTTGAAACTTCTTACTTTATTAATTGCACATTTTATGCTACTATAATAATGATATTGCTGAAGAACGAACAAACCAGGAGGACATTATAATGAAGTATAAGGTATTGCTAGCTGGAAACAGCAAAAAACTCATCAGTAATTTTTTTCTGCAAATGGATTTCGCATTTGAGTGCGTGACCTCATCCGTCATCTATGATGATCTGAAAAACCATGTCCAGTATTTCAAGCCGGATATTTTTATCTATTGCATGCGCGCGGAGACAAGGGACGACCTCGTGACGATCGCAAGCTTTCACGATGTGCTCGGCAAAAATGACATTCCTTTCGCCGCGATCGGCGACTCCGTCAGTCTGGACTTCGCATCCAAGATCCCAAACTGCGTGCCCGAGCTGAGCATCAAACTCCCCATGTCCACGTCCGACATGGAGGATACGATCACAAGTTTTATCAAGAAACACAAGGCGTTCCTGTCCTCGGCAGCAGACTCGCCGCTCTCCAGGGCGCTTGACGCCAACGCCAGCAGCGCCTTCGACACGCTCGCAAAGCTCGACACCGCGCTGGAGGCGATCGAGAAGGAACCGGATGCCCAGGACAGCGGAAGGCAGCCCGAATCCCCTGACCGCCACCGCATCCTTGTCGTGGACGACGCTACCATCATCCACAAGACGATCAAAGGCTATCTCGATTCCCGGTACGAGGTTGCCACCGCCATCAGCGGAAAGATCGCGCTCCGTTTCCTGAACACAAAGGAAGTCAGCCTGATCTTCCTCGACTACGAGATGCCCGACATGAACGGCCCGGCAGTTCTCGAGGAGCTCCGCAAGGATCCTTATCTCGCGACCATTCCTGTCGTTTTTCTCACAGGGATCAACGATGTGGAAAAGATCAAGAACGCGCTCGCGCTGAAACCGCAGGGCTACCTGCTAAAGCCCGTTGACAAGGAGTCGCTCGTCGCCAAGATCAAGGAATTAGTCGATTAACCCATTTAGAAGGAGACATATCATATGAATAACGAGATCACCCTCACAGACCTTTTTGAGGTGGAAATGCTCCAGCGCCTGCAGGACTCCTTTAGTAAGATGACAGGTTTTGCAGCCATCATCACCGATGCCGAGGGCGTTCCAGTCACAAAGGGAACCAACTTTACCGATTTTTGCAGCAAATACACCCGGAATTCACCGATCGGCTGCCTGCGATGCCAGCAGTGTGACAAACACGGCGCAGAGCTCGCCCTCAAGGTGGGATCCTCCGTGACATATTTCTGCCACGCGGGTCTCATGGACTTTGCCGCACCGATCATGGCCGGCGACAAGATGGTCGGCTGCTTTGTCGGAGGACAGGTGCTCACCGCGCCTCCCGATATCACACGCATCATGCAGGTTGCCGCCGAGATCGGCATTGATCTGATCAATTATCTGCAGTCTGTCATGAGCGTACCGATCATCGAGAAGGACAAGCTTGAAAATGCAGCGCTGTTCCTCTACACGCTCACGAGCGCCCTCTCGAGCATCGCCTATCACAAATACATCATGAAAGAGGCAAATATCGAGATCGAGAAGGCTGCAAACATGAAATCAGACTTCCTCGCAAATACAAGCCACGAGCTGCGCACGCCCATGAATGCCATCATCGGCATGACCGAGATGGCGCTGCGCGAGGATATGTCGCCTGCCGCCAAGAATTATATCAACCAGATCAAAGCTGCTGGAAAGTCGCTGCTCACGATCATCAACGATATCCTTGACTTCTCCAAGATCGAGTCCGGCAAAATGGACATCGTGACTGCCAACTATGAGCCGGCCTCGATGATCAACGATATCGCGACCATCATCAGCACGCGCATTGACAAGGATGACGTGGAGCTCGTACTCGACGTCAACCCCGATATCCCCAGAGTCCTGTACGGCGACATCATCCGCATCAAGCAGATCATCACCAACCTTGCAAACAATGCCACCAAGTTTACCAGAGTGGGACAGATCTGCTTAAAATATGATTTTGAACAGGTTTCTCCGGACACCATCAATCTGCTGTTCTCCGTGTCGGACACCGGAATCGGAATCAAATCCGAAGATATCGGAAAGCTCTTCAAATCCTTTCAGCAGTTAGACAGCAAGCGAAACCGCAATATTGAGGGCACCGGGCTGGGACTGGTGATCAGCAAACAGCTGCTCTCGCTCATGGACGGCGACATTTCCGTGGAGAGCGTGTACGGCGAGGGTTCCACCTTCTCCATCACGATACCGCAGAAGGTGATTGACGCAGATGCATCCATCGCCCTCACGGAAAATCCCCCCTGCCACGCAGTGGGATTTCTCGACAATACATACGCCCAGATCCAGCTCAAGAGGGATATGCACAAGCTGGACATCGACTACACCGACCTGAAAGACGAGGATGTGCTGAGCTTCCTGACAGAACATACCGATACGCTGAAGGACTTGTATCTGTTCATTCCATACAGCAGTTTTGACCAGAAACTCCAGGATTTTGTAGAAGAACACCCTGAACTGAACACGATCGTCACTGTCCCATATGATACCTCGGCAGACTATAACCCGACAAATGTGATGGTCGTACACAAGCCCCTCTCTGTTCTGACGCTGGCAGGCATCTACAATCACGAAGTGTTCAACCAATATGATAATCCCTCCTCCGATGAGTATTATGACTTCACTGCGGAGACCGCCAGGATCCTCATCGTGGACGACAACTCGATCAACCTGACCGTGGCGCAGGGACTGCTCGAACCGCTCAACATGCAGATCGACACCGCGCTCAGCGGAAATGCCGCTATCAGCAAGATCTCCGAGACCATGTATGATCTCATACTGATGGATCACATGATGCCCGAGCTCGACGGGATCGAGACCACACACATCATCCGCCGCTTCCACTCCGAGTACGATAATGTGCCGATCATCGCGCTCACCGCCAACGTCATAGGCGATGTCAAAAACATGTTCATCAAGGAGGGTATGAATGATTTCGTCGCAAAACCGATCGAGGTCCGCATGCTCGTGAACACGCTGCGCAAGTGGCTGCCCAAGGAAAAGATCACGAAACACTCCGGCTCCACAAGAACCGCACCCGCCAGGAAACAGATCACACTACCTGACATTCCCGAGCTCAACATCCAGGGTGCATTGAAACTGCTGGGCAGTGAAGATCTCTTTATGACGATCCTTGCGGATTACTACCATGCGATCCCCAAGAAGCTCAAACTGATACAGACCTACAAGGACAATGCGGAATGGCACAATTATACAGTGGAGGTACATGCCCTCAAGAGCGCTTCCAGGCAGATCGGCGCTGATGATCTGTCCGACCGGGCAGCCGCACTGGAAGCCGCAGGGAACGCCAACGACATTGACATCATCCTGCAGAATACGGACGATGTGCTCGCCATGTATGCGCACTACCACGAGATCCTGAGCCCCTTCTTCCCGGAGAAGCAGGAAATCGACGGAAAGCCGCCGATCACTACAGATATTCTGACGGAAGTCTTCGGCGAGATGAAAGTAGCCATCGACGATCTCGATATGGATAAGATGGATGACGCGATCCATACGCTCGACGGATACAGCTTTGACGACCATAACCGCGAACTGTACATAAGACTCTGCGAGGCTGTTGCGGACATGGATCCCGACGCCTGCGAGGAAGTGATCTCAGACTGGAAAAAGGTGATCATATAAAAAATACCTCTTTTGAGGTATTTTTTTATTCAGCTGACCAGCAGACCTATGATGACAAAATCCGTATTGACCGACAGCGGATTCTTCACGATCGTTATGACGTGCCGGGCCTTTTCTCCATCTGGTGACACATACAACTCTTCCGCTTCTGTCTCCGTGCCTTCATATTTGACAAAATTTCCATCGAGCGTTCTGACACAGACGCCGTCAACATAGATATCATACTGTCCAAAAGTCCCCTCCTCCGTCCTCTGATACAGGATCCCGATGTTTTCCGCTTCCACCTCAAAGGACAGATACGACTCCTCCTCCAAAGCGTACCAGTTATCCATAAAATGATAATTAAAATCGTAGACGCCATACCCAAGCTCCGCCTCCGGCGTGAGCGTAGACGCGTTTTCGATATGGGCGTCCTGATAGCTCTGCGGCGTGAGCGGTTCGGGCAGTTCGTACCTGTGCAGACGCCCCTCGTCGATCTCGATACTGTCGAGCCTGGAACAGATCTCCTCCAGATAAGCCGTGATCAATCCTGCAAAAATGGAATGGCCTCTGTTGTTAGGGTGCACGATATCCTCCGCGATCTCATACCACGCAAAGCTCCCCGCCTCAATCTCGGGCAGCACCGCCTTTCCATAACTGATCATCGGCAGATCGTAATACCTCCCCAAAGCCGCCTCGATCTCCTCGGAACTATCCCCCGCCTCGTTGGTAGCAAACAATAACACAAGCGCCGGATCGCTCTCCGACATGAGGATCTTCCTGATCAGATTTTCATAGGTATTCCTGCATAATTGCGTGGCAGTGTCATTCACGGCAAATTCCACAAATACCAGATCCGGACTGTGCACCAGAAGCTCATCGCCAACCCGGTGTACTCCCAGATACGATGACGTGCCGCCCACTCCCGCATTGATCACGTTGATCGCTGCCTGTGGAAACGTGTCATACCACCACTTGTACACCTGTGAGACATAACAGTCCTGTATGTCTGCAGCGCCCCTCCCCTCCGTGATCGAGCCGCCGAGAAATCCTATGGTGATCTCCTCCCCGTTCTGTGCCTTCCTGAGCACATTCGCCAGTCTCGACAAGTCACCCTGCGGAAAATCCACCGCGCGCCGATACATTGAAAGCATCGTCTCATCTGCCGCCCTGGCACAGTCTGCCGGTATCATTGACAGACACAAAGTCAGTATCATGCCCGCAAGCATGATACTGACTTTTCTGTCCCCCGCATGTCTTCTCTTAGCCAGTATATCCATCCCTTCGTCCCTACTCCTTCTCCATACTTTCATCCTGATCCATCTATCTTATGATCTCAAAAATATCGTCAAGCAGCAGCCAGTTTGCGCGGAACAACCGCATGATCTGCCAGTATCCCATTCCTCTCAGGCCGTACTCTGTGATCAGCTGGAACTTTTCCCGCATGCTCCGCACATCCTCAAACCACACTTCATGCCGTACCCCATCCCTCTCATAATGAAAAAAGGGAGACATGGCCGTCTGGTCAAACTCGATCCTGGCATCATGCTCGATCGCGATCCGCACCGCCTCCACATTACCGATCGTCCGCGCCCTGGAAGCGCCCTGCACAAAAGGCAGCGTCCAGTCATATCCATAGTTGGGAATCCCGAGGTCTATCTTCTCCCTCGGGATCTCCGTCACTGCATACTCTACGACCTCCCGCACTTTGTTGACCGGCGCCACTGCCATAGGCGGACCATACGTATATCCCCACTCATAGGTCATCAGCAGCACACTGTCCGCCGCCGCGCCAAGGAGCCTGTAATCCTTTCCTTCATACAATAATCCTCTCTGGTCTGCGGATGTTTTCGGCGCAAGCGCCACAGAGACAAAATACCCCCTTGACGCCGCCTGCGCCCTGACGTTTGCGACAAAGTCCGCATATGCCACCCTGTCCTGCGGTAAGATATATTCAAAATCAAGATCGATCCCGACAAACCCTTTCTCCTCCATCGTCAGGAACATCTGGTCGATCAGATTCTGCTGTGCCGCCGGATCGTGGGTGATCTCACTGATCAGATAATTGTTGAACATGCCTGTCTGATCAAAAGGTGTCAGGACCAAAACCGGCTTCGTACCCTGTTTCCACGCTTCGTTGATCATATGGCTGTCATCCGTCTGGGGCGGCACCAGGTTCCCGCTCGTCGTAAAGCCATATGAAAATACGGAGAGCGTCGTCAGATACGGCAATGTCTCTGACAGCACCTGATCCTGTATATAGGGATAAGCATATCCGTTGACATGAACCGCACGCTTTTGCCCTGCATTCCTTTGCCCCGGAATCAGGAGCGCCTGCCCGACAGCCAGAGGGTACGGCGCCAGGATCTGATTGTCATAGGCGATCTCCTCCGCACGGACGCCAAACGCCGCCGCAATCTTATCAATATTGTCACCCTCCCTGACCACATAGATCTGCATCATTCTCTAATCACTCACTGTCTTCACTTTTTCCTTTTATACATATTCCCCGACAGCCCGTTTTATACATTTCGATCAGATCTCCGTTCGGCGCCTCAGCAGTTCCCGCACTACACGATCGCCTTCTTCGGGCACTTCTCCTTGCACGCGCCGCATCCGGTACACTTGTCCTGGTCAATGTGTGCATGAAAATCCGTCACAGTCACCGCGCCCGAAGGACACACCTTCACGCAGAGGCTGCATCCGATACATCCGGTCTGGCAGGCTTTCATGGTAACAGGTCCTTTGTCTCTGGAACTGCATGCCACCGCTGCCTTCGCGTCATATGGTATCAGTTCGATCAGCTGCTTCGGGCACGCAGCCACACACTTGCCGCACGCCTTGCATTTCTCCCTGTCAACCTCAGCGATCCCGTTCACAATGTGTATCGCGTCAAACGGACATGCCTTCACACAGTTGCCGTACCCGAGGCATCCGTAGTCGCAGGACTTCGCGCCGCCGTCTGGCACGTACCGAACCATGCCGCAGTCCTCCACACCTGTATACTCATAGATCTGCGTGGTCTTCTCACAGTCACCTGCGCATTTCACAAAGGCCGTCATCCTGACAGATTCACCTGCCTCCACCCCCATGATCGCCGCGACCTTTTTGCCCACAGCCTCACCGCCGACAGGGCAGGCATTGACCGGCGCCTCACCCTTTGCGATCGCCGCGGCAAGTCCCGAACAGCCGGGATATCCACATCCGCCGCAGTTATTTCCGGGAAGCACGCCCAGGACAGCCTCCTCCTTCTCATCAACCTCCACTTTGAATAGAATACTTGCGATGCCGAGGAAGATCCCTAAGAATAATCCGACTCCGCCCACGACTACGACGGCAGTCACTATCGCTGTTATGTTCATATGTCACCCTCCCTCTATAACAGTCCCGAAAATCCGCAGAACGCGATCGCCATCAGCCCTGCCGTGATCAGCACGATCGGCATGCCCTGAAAAGATTCCGGTATGTCATTGTACTCCATCTTCTCGCGGATCCCGGCCAGGACCACGATCGCGATCAGGAATCCGACCGCCGTGAACAGACCGCTCGCAATGCTGAACCCGATCCCATAATTCTTCTGCACATTCGTGAGCGCGATGCCGAGCACCGCACAGTTTGTCGTGATCAGCGGAAGATACACGCCGAGCGCCTGATAGAGTGACGGCACATACTTTTTGAGAAACATTTCCACAAACTGCACCAGCGCAGCGATCACCAGTATAAACACGATCGTCTGCAGATAAGTGATGTCAAACCGCTCCAAGATCACCTTATATATGACAGCCGCCACACCGGACGCGATCGTTATGACGAAAATAACCGCGCCGCCCATGCCAAGTGCCGTATCAACCTTCTTGGAAACGCCGAGGAACGGACAAAGTCCCAGGAACTGACTCAGCACAACATTGCTGACAAGCGAGGAGCTGATCATCAATATCAATAAATCCTTAACTACGTCAAGCATCTTTCTTTCCTTTCTGCGCCTTTCCCTATGCGCATAAAATCCATCACTGTCCAACTCCGTCGGACCAGTGACTATGATCCTCTCTTACTCTTTCTTCGCGTCCGCCACAGAACCGGGTGTCCCGTCCACATCGACAAAGCGGCGCGCGCACCCGCTGTCGGAGCAGCCAGCACAGTCTGAACTGCAGCCCGACTGGATCTTATCCGCATTCTGTCCCCTCTCCTGCATCTTTCTCTTGACACGGTTCTGCAATGCCGTGAGCGCTGCAAGCACAAAGAACGCGCCAGGTGCAAGCACGAAGATACTGATCGGAACGTACTCGACCGGCTCCTGGCGTCCAAGCATGGAAGAGACAGCGCCAAGAACATTGTTGATCACCGGTATGCCAAAGAGCTCCCCGGCTCCCAGAAGCTCCCTCACTGCGCCGATCGCCGTGAGCGCCACGGTAAATCCAAGTCCCATTCCCAGACCGTCAAAGATAGACGGTACCACTGGATTTTTGGAAGCAAAGGACTCCGCACGCCCCAGGATGATACAGTTCACAACGATCAGCGGAATATATAACCCAAGCGCTGTATACAGACTCGGTATGAATCCCTCGAGCAGCAGCTCCACCATAGTCACAAAGGAAGCCACGATCACGATAAATGCCGGGATCCGCACGCGGTTCGGAATGATGTGCCGGAGCAGTGATATGATAGCGTTGCTGAGCACCAGCACAGCCGTCGTGGTCAGCCCCATGCCCAGTCCGTTTATGGCTGATGTCGTCACCGCGAGCGTCGGACACATTCCAAGCGTCAGGACAAAGGTGGGATTCTCTTTCACGAGTCCGTTGAAGAATACCTCCATGGAACTCTGTTTCACTTCACTGTTCATTTCACTCATTGCCAGCACCTCCTTCGGTTCCCACAAGCGCACTCCTGAAAAACAGCAGGCCGCCGTTCACCCCGTTGACGACTGCATTCGTGGTGATCGTCGCACCGCTGATCGCATCGATCTCGCTGTCGCCTGTTGAACCTGATTTTGTGTATGTAAAGCTTTCAACCTTTTTATCCGCAAACTGCGGTACGAGCACATCTCCCGCTTTCATGCCAAGACCGGCTGTCTCCTTTATACTCAAGATCGATATGCCGTTGAGCGTTCCGTCCAGTGTCACTCCCATCGAAAACTGGATGTCGCCGCCGTAGCCCTCATGGTCTGTGACAGTGATCACATATCCCAGCAGCTGGCCCGAACTGTCAAGCGCCTGCATCACCTCGTCGATATCCACGTTGGAATCCTGCCCTGCCGCAAAGTACGCCGTAGGACCATCCGCCGCCACGGCCTCAAATGAATCTGCATCTGCAAATACGTTCCTGCACGCCTCCGCCTTTGCCTTCGCCTTCTGCTGCGCGATCGGTTCTTTCGTGACATCATAGACAAAGCCCAGCAGCAGACCAGCCACAAGTGTGATCGCAAAGAGGATCAGCGCATCTTTTAACATTGATTTCTTTTCGCTATCCATATCATGCCGCCTCCTTCTTTGCTTTTTTTCCGAACGCCGTCGGCTTCGTAAACCGTTCGATCAAAGGCACCAGCAGATTCCCGAGGATGATCGCGTAGGAGACGCCCTCCGCTGATGGCCCGAAAATCCTGAATATGCCTGTCATGATACCCAAAAAGATACCGAACACATACTGTCCGTTTTTCGTGATCGGCCTGGTGACATAATCTGTCGCCATGAAAAATGCCCCCAACATCAGTCCGCCGCCCGCAAGCTGTGACAGGATATAGCCAAAATCCAGCCCCCGCCCGCTAAACAACAGGATAAACACGACAAAACTGAGTATGTAAGATCCGGGCACGCGAAGGTCGATCACCTTCATCACCAGCAGAAATACCGCACCGATCAGCAGCGCGATCATGCTCGTCTCCCCGATCGTACCTGTCGTCCGCCCGATGACCATATCCAGAAGCTGCGGCGCACCCTCCCCTGCTTTGATCGCCGCAAGCGGCGTTGCACCCGTATATGCATCGCAGTCAAAATTTGTCATGATAGAAGTAAACGAGATGATCAGGAAACACCTGGCTCCGAGCGCCGGATTCATAAAATTCTGTCCCAGTCCCCCAAACAGCATTTTCACGACGATAATCGCGAACACTCCGCCGATCACACCAATCCACAGCGGCGCCCGGGGCGGCAGATTCAGCGCCAAAAGCAGTCCTGTGACAGCCGCGGAAAAATCACCGATCGATATTTTCTTTTTCATGCATCTGTCATATATGTACTCTGTCAGCACGGTCGTCAGCACGGTGGCCAGCACCAGAAGCAGCGCATGCAGACCGAAATGAAATACCCCGAACAACGTCGCCGGAAGCAGGGCGATCAGCACATACTGCATGATGCGTGATGTCGTATCCTTTGACCGGATATGCGGGTTTGATGATACCTTTAACATATTTTTTCTCCTTTACACTGATTTCAGCATGAAGTTTTAGAATTCATGCTTTCTTCTTCTTTCCGAGCAACGTCTTTCGCATGGACTTGATGGACTGCGTCAGCTGGCGCTTCGCCGGACAGACAAAACTGCAGCACCCGCACTCACAGCACTCCATTCCATCATTTGCGATGAACGCCTCCTCGTCGCCGTGCTGTGCAAAAACGGCAAGCTTTCTAGGAACGACACGCCCAGGACACACATCAACACAGCGGCCGCAGTTGATACAGGGGCTAGGCTCCATCGCCGATACCTCATCTTTTGTCAGACATAAAAGTGCGGATGCCGTCTTTGTCGTGGGCACATCCAGGTCAAACAGGGCAAATCCCATCATCGGACCGCCCGACACCACCTTCTCCGGCTCCGTCTTAAAACCGCCCGCCTCCGTGATCAGATCATGGTAGTTCATCCCGATGCGAACATAGAAATTCCGCGGATCATTGACCGCGTCGCCCGTGACCGTGACGATCCTGTTCATCAGGGGCTTTCCCTCCGCGACCGCATGGTACACAGCCACGATGGTATCCACGTTGTCCACCACGCAGCCGGCGTCTGCCGGGAGCATGGAGGAGTTGATCTCCCTTCCTGTCGTCGCATAGATCAGCTGTCTCTCCGCACCCTGCGGGTACTTTGTCTTAAGCGCCATCACTGTTATCCTGCTCTCCTGCGCTGTCAGCCGCGTGAGCAGTTCGATACAGTCCTGCTTGTTGTCCTCCACCGCCAGGATCCCCTGCGCCTTGTCAAACAGGCGGAGGATGATCTTCATACCGTCGATCAGCTTCTGCGGTTCCTCGAGCATCCTGCGGTAATCCGAGGTCAGATAGGGCTCGCACTCCGCACAGTTTGCGATCACATACTCGATCTCATCCGGCTCCTTGGGCGAGAGCTTCACATGCGTCGGAAACCCTGCGCCGCCCATACCGACCACGCCGGCCTCCCTGATCAGATCCAGGATCTCTTTTTTATTCAATTTTTCCGGATCATGTGGAATATATTCAACTTCATCGAAGAGTCCGTCATTGTCGATGATAACAGAGTTGACCATATCTCCCGTGACGACACGCCGGGGTTCTATGGACTTTACTGTGCCGGACACTGTCGCATAGATCGGGGCAGATACGAATCCTCCCGCCTCCGCTATTTTTTGTCCGACAAGTACCTTGTCGCCCTTTTTCACCACTGGAACTGCCGGCGCGCCGATATGCTGGCTGAGCGGATACACCATCTCACCCTTCGGCACGATGGTCTTCATGGGTTTATCCTTTGACAGATCCTTACCATCATAAGGATGTACGCCGCCTCGAAATGTAAGTTTTGCCATCTTATCGCTCCTTCTTTCCTTTTTGATTTTGATGATTCCTGCAAACAGTTTTGTCACCAAATATTCTTATGTCCATTATACTATTTTTTTGCTGAAATTTCACTAATTTTTTTTCTTTTGTGTTCAGCCGGAATGTTTCGTGTTGGCTCCCTGTTCATCCTGAATCCGGTTCAGGCAAAAACAAATCTTTGACACGGCGTTGTGCATATGGTAAGTTATAATTATATGAAATGATGGAAAGGACAGTGATATCAAATCATGAAATGCGTTCAGAAAAAACTGGGAACCCTATCTCCGAAATACCCGATCGAAAACTTCTGTGTTCCAGACCAGACACTGTTTATCGATATAGAGACCACCGGATTGTATGTGCGCAGCTCCAGTCTCTATCTGATCGGATGCGCCTATCTTGACGGGGGTGCGGACAAGCCCGCCTGCTGGCAGACCATACAGTGGCTTGCGACCAACTATGAAGACGAGGCCAATGTACTGGATGCATTTGTCACATTTGCCAGGCCATACCGCTATCTGATCCATTTTAACGGCAATCAGTTTGACATCCCCTACCTGCAGAACAAAATGCAGCAGTACAATATTCATTTCAATTTTGACGACTTTGAGGGGATCGATATCTACAGGCGGCTGTCGCCCTACAGGACCTTCCTGAAGCTTCCAAACTGCAAACAGAAGACCATCGAAAATTTTGTCACTGCCACGACGCGGGAGGACCAGTACACAGGCGGTGAACTGATCGACATTTATCACGAATACGTCCTGAACCACGACGAGGAAAAAGAACACTTTATGCTGCTCCACAATGAGGAGGATGTCAGGGGAATGCTCGAGATCGTTGCAGCACTCGCGATACCCGACCTGTTCCACCTCCCGGTCAAAGTCACAAAGGTTCAGGCAAACTACTACAATGATGTAGATCAGAAACAGTGTTCAGAGATCATCATGAACCTGAAACTTCCCACCCCTCTCCCCACAGAAATTTCCTACGGTGCAAACGGCTGTTACTTCACGGGAAGCAGCTCAGAAGGGAAACTCTGCGTTCCGATCTACGAGGGCGAACTGAAATATTTTTATTCCAACTACAGAGACTATTACTATCTTCCAAAAGAAGATATTGCGATCCACAGATCGGTGGCTTCCTTTGTAGATAAAAACTACCGCAAACAGGCATCTGCCAGGAACTGTTACACACGTAAAATATCCTCTTACCTTCCCCAGTGGGATGTTCTTTTTACTCCATTCTTCAAGAAGGACTATGATGATAAAAACCTATTCTTTGAACTGACAGACGAACTAAAAACACAGCGCGAAGCATTTAATCTGTACGCACATCACGTATTTGAAATGATGATGAGTAAAAACAGTAAAACCGACTAATCTCCATTAGTCGGTTTTACTGACAATCACTTATTTTTAATGTAGAAGAAAGAATTTTTTCTTTCATAATTGATCTCTTTATAATTCATGATCTGCTCTGTGCTCCCTATGAACAAGATCCCCTCGGGTTTCAGGGAAGTATTGAACTTGCGGAAGACTGCATCCTTTGCCTCCTCAGTAAAATAGATCAATACATTTCTGCACACGATCAGGTCACACCTGTCTGGATATGTATCCTTCAGCAGATTATGCTGCTTGAACTGTACTCTCGCCTTGATATCATTGGAAATCTGATAAGACGGTCCCACTTTTGTGAAATACTTCTTTTTCAGATCATCCGGCACGGCAGCGATGCTCTTCTCATTGTACAATCCTACCTTTGCCTTCTCGATAACCTGCTTGTCAATATCAGTCGCTATGATATTGATCTGATTCAGTGGAATATGTTTCGAGAACGCCATGACAAGTGAATACGGCTCATCACCTGTCGAACACGCAGCGCTCCACACTTTCAGGTTCTTGCCGAACCTCCCGATCAGCTCAGGTATGATCTCCTTATCCATCAGTCTCCACTGTTCAGGGTTTCTATAAAATTCTGATACATTGATCGTGAGATAATTTACAAAATCGTCAAAAACAGCCTTGTCATCCCGAAGCTTTCCCACAAACTTATCATAACCTGTCACTTTGTGCTTTGCAATCAGGGTATCGATCCTGCGCTTCATCTGTTTTTCTTTGTATGCGTTCAAATCTATTTTGGTCAGTGCAAAAACTTCTTTTTTGAAATATTCATAATCAAATGCCATGAGTATTCCCCTTTCTTTCTATATATTTCCCCTTGCACACTCCCACATCGACACAGTAAAACTCTCTGCGCCGTTAAATGGTCCAGCCGCAATTTCCGATAAGGATTGATAAAGAAGTTCAGTTTTATCACAAATATGATATCAGAGCGGTACGCTCTGATATCATATCATCACACATTCAAAATCTAATCAGCGTCCTCCGCTTCCTGCTTTGCAATCACTGCATCAATATCCACCGACACTACATCAGAATCGTCTTCTTTGGCCGCTGCTACCGGAGCTTCCTTCGCTTCCGAAGCAAGCAGAGCCTTGATGCTGAGACTGATCTTCTTGCCCTCCTCGTTGAAGTCAACCACTTTCGCAGTTACTTCCTGGCCTACCGACAACACATCTGAAGGCTTCTCGATATGCTCCTTGGCGATCTGGGAAACATGTAACAGGGCATCAATACCCGGCTCGAGCTCCACGAATGCACCAAAATCAGTCATCCTGGCAACCCTGCCTGTCACTTCGTTGCCGACTGCATATTTTGTCGATGCGTTCTTCCATGGATTGGAATCATCAAATTTGAGTGACAGTGCAACCTTGGTCCCGTCAATATCCTTGATCAGAACTTTCAGATCCTCACCGACTTTAAATACCTTCTTGGGATTCTCGACACGTCCCCATGACATCTCTGAAATGTGGAGCAGGCCGTCCACTCCGCCAAGATCGATGAAAGCACCAAAATCTGTGACGTTCTTGACAGTGCCTTCCACAACATCGCCGATACTGATCCTTGCGAACAGCTCTTTCTGCATCTCTGCCTTCTTCGCGACGATGAGCTGTTTCCTGTCACCGATATATCTTCTTCTCTTAGGATTATATTCGCTGATCACAAACTCTATGTCCTGACCGGCATACTTATTCAGATCCTTCTCATACACATCTGACACGAGGCTTGCCGGGATAAAGATACGAACCTCGTCCACCACTACGCTCAGGCCGCCGTCCAATACCTGCGAAACTTTCGCTGTCAATACTTCCCTGTTGTTAAACGCCTCTTCGATTCTCTTGTTGCCCCTGTCAGCGGCAAGTCTCTTGTAGGTCAGAAGAACCTGTCCCTCGCCATCATTTACTTTAAGAACCTTAACCTCCATCTTATCACCAGTATTAAGGATCGTTGTAAGGTCAACATTTGGCTCATTGGTGTACTCGTTACGTGTGAGAATGCCATCTGACTTGTAACCGATGTTAAGGATCGCTTCATCTGGCTTGACGTCGATGATAGTACCTTCAATTACCTCTCCTGTATGAATAGTTTTTAATGATTCTTCTAACATTTGTTCAAAAGTTAATTCTGACATAATTTTGAACCTCCTCAATTATTTTGTTTGGGGTAGAAGCCCCCGCTGTGATGCCCACCAGTTCTACAGAATTAGGTAACTCTAATTGCAGGTCTTCCAGTGTTTGTATATAGTAAGTATTCTCACATTCACTCTGGCATAATTCATATAGCTTTCGTGTGTTTGAACTGTGAGTACCACCTATCACAATCATAACGTCAGCCCTGGCTGCCAGTTCAGTCGCTTCCCTCTGACGTTCCTCCGTTGCGTTGCATATAGTATTCGCAACAATTATATCATAACCTTTTTTTCGAAAAATTTCAACTAATTCTTGAAATTTCTTGTAGTTAAATGTCGTTTGTGACACAATGCACAGTTTTTCGCCTTTTTTCGCTTCAAAATGCTGTGCCTGCTCCTGCGACTCCACCACGGCCGCCGGCGTCTCTGACCAGCCTTTGATCCCCTCCACCTCAGGATGTCCATCATTTCCGATGATGATGATCCGGCATCCGTTCGCGGACTCCCTCTCCACGATCCTGTGGATCCTCTTCACAAACGGACAGGTCGCATCGATGCACGCAAGTCCTTTGCCCTCTATCAGCTCATAGATCTCTTTGGGCACCCCGTGCGAACGGATGATGACGCTGCCCGACTGGAGCGCTTCGAGCTCCTCCTTGCTGCCCAGCACCCTGACGCCTTTCTTCTCCAGATCCTTCACCACTTCCTCATTGTGTATGATCGGACCATAAGTATAGATCTCCCCCGCCTTCTCCGCCTGCTCATATACGGTCTCGACAGCCCGCCTGACGCCGAAGCAGAATCCCGACGTCTTTGCCAATACCACTTCCATCACTGCGCTCCCCTGCCGCACAGATCGATAATGGCATCTACGACCTGTTCGATCGTCATGGCAGACGAGTCGAGGAGGACAGCATCCTTCGCCTGCGTCAACGGAGAGAGTTCTCTGTGCATATCCTGATAATCGCGCTCTACAATATCCTTCTCTACCCTGTCCAGATCACATTCCTGTCCCTTCGCCCGAAGCTCCTCGCAGCGTCTCACAGCGCGCACATGGCTGTCCGCGGTCAGATATACTTTTACATCCGCATCCGGCAGCACGCAGGTTCCGATATCCCTGCCGTCCATGACAACACTTTCCTTCCGGGCAAGCGCCTGCTGCAGTTCCACGAGCTTGCTGCGCACCTCCCTGTTCGCACTGCTCGAGGATGCCATCTTTCCGACCTCCTCTGTACGAATCAGAGAATTTACGTTGCGTCCATTGAGCCACACGATCTGTTCCCTGTTCTCATATGTGATCGTCACATCTACATTGGGCACCGCTTCGCTGATGCGCTCCTGCTCGTCAGCGCCGATCCCCTGCTCTATGAAATACAGCGCCATAGCGCGATACATCGCTCCGGTATCCACATAGATATATCCCTTTCTCTTTGCGATCAATTTCGCGATCGTGCTTTTCCCTGCCCCGGCAGGTCCGTCGATCGCTATTGCAGTCTTATCACCCATCTGTTAGTTTCTCCCATCTTTTATAAAATTATGTAACTACCTCATCTATCGCACAGGGCCGCGCTGTCCCCCGCCAGATATCCTGTGGACCACGCGATCTGAAGATTGAACCCTCCGGTAAGCGCATCGAGATCCAGCACCTCCCCGGCAAAATACAGTCCCTTCACGCGCTTTGACTCCATTGTCGAGGGTGACACTTCACGGACGGATACGCCGCCTTTCGTAACTACCGCCTCATCGAAGCCCCTCACCCCAGTTATTGTGAGCTCCAGGCGCTTGATCGTCCGCACGATACGCCCCCGCTCTTCCCGCGTGATCTCATTGACCCTCTTCTCCGGATCGATCCCTGACAAAACCGGCATGACCGGAACCAGCTTTGCCGGGAAAAGGCTGTTGATCACATTTTTGAACTGCTTGTTCTTATTCTCATCAAAGTCCCTGAGAACACGCCTGTCAAGCTGTTCATGGGTAAGCGCCGGCTTTAGATCGATCAGAAGCTTTGCCTCCTGTTCCCCGGTCTTACATACCTGATGCACATAATAACTGCTGGCACTCAGGATCAGCGGTCCGCTGACACCATAGTGTGTGAAGAGCATCTCCCCAAAGTCCGCATAGATCTGCTTGCCGCCAAGCTCCACACGCACCTGCACATTCTTCAATGAAAGCCCCTGCATTTTGCAACACCAGTCCTCCTTCACGGCAAACGGCACCAGCGCCGGCATGGCCGGAACCACACTGTGACCGCACTCCTGCGCAAACCGGTACCCGTCGCCTGTCGAGCCTGTCAGGACATAGGAGCAGCCCCCTGTCGCGATGATCAGCCTGTCAGCCTTCATTTCCGACTGTTTGCCGGTTCTTCTGTCATGCAGCCCGATCCCGGCGATCCTGGCACAATAAGGCGGTTCTGTAGACTCTGACTGCACTGTCCTGACTGCCCGCACCTCTGTGTCCAGCAATACCTGAACACCGCGCCTTTTCAGTTCCTGTTCCAGTGCCCTGATAATATCGGAACTATGGTCGGATCTTGGAAACACGCGCTGGCCTCTCTCGACTTTCAGCGGACAGCCTGCTCCTTCAAAGAAATCCATGACCGCGTGATTATCAAACCCATAGACTGCACTGTACAGAAATTTTGCGTGTTCCATCACATGCTGAAAAAAGTCTTCGACCTCGCAGGCATTTGTCACATTGCACCTGCCCTTTCCTGTGATGAACAGTTTTTTTCCGAGTTTCTCATTCTTTTCGATCAGAAAAACCCTGTTTCCGGAAACAGAACTGCCTTCTGCACCTGCAGCAGCAACTGCTGCCATCATTCCCGCAGCTCCGCCGCCTATAACCACGATGTCCACTACTGTTGACTCCCCTTCATCTTTCTTTTATCTTTTTCTACGCTGCCCCATCTGCGCCTGCAACGGTGTGTTCAGCATATCCTCGTCGATAAAATTGATCTCATCCTTCAGATAAACCTGGTAGTTATCCCACGCGCGCTCCAGAGACTCGAGACTCCTTTTCACCTCATCGGGTCTGCGTAGGCACAGCGCTACGACCAATGCGTTGATCAGGCTCAGCGGTGCGACCAGCGAGTCCACAATCGAGACCATATCGCTCCTCGCCAGCAGATTGCAGGATGAGTAGAGACACATTGGTGAATGGATCGTGTCCGTCAGCGTGATCACTTTGGCGTTCTTGTCGTTTGCCATCTCCATCGCCTTGAGCGTCCTCATCGAGTACCGCGGGAAACTGATCCCGATCACGGCATCCTTCTCATTGATCCTGAGCATCTGCTCAAAGGTCTCGGATGTGCTGGTCGAGTCAAGCAGATAGACGTCTCCACGGATCATGTTCAGATAGAAGTGAAGGAACTGCGCAAGCGGCTTACAGCTCCTGAGCCCGATGATATACACATGCTTCGCCGCCAGTATGATATCAACCGCCGCCTCAAACGCCTGGGCATCAATATGCTCCATCGTATCCTCGATCTTTTCAATGTCAGAGCTCAGCACGGAAGTCAGGATCTCTGCCTGCGAGCTTGTACCATATTTGGCGCCGATCGACTGCACAGTATTCAGCTTCTTCTTCACCCACTCCGCCAGCGCCTCCTGAAACTCCGGATAGCCTTCATAATCCAGCGCATATGCAAAGCGCACGACCGTGGCCTCACTGATCCCCACAGCCTTCCCGAGCTTCGCCGCCGTCATAAAGGCCGCCTGTTCATAATGGTCAATGACAAATGTGGCGAGTTTTTTATGACTTTTGCTCATCTTATTAAACTTTTCATTTATCCTCGATATGGTATCCCGCTTCTCGTCCATCAAAATTCCTCAGCTCTTTTCATATGCTTAATGGGCACAGCTCTTATAGATGTCCTCCAACAGATCGATCGTCTCCTCCTCTGTGAGGTCATAATCACCGGTGAGCACCATGCATGCGCACCCGTGTATAAAAATCCACATTTTCATGAACAGTCCGCTCGGACTCTTGCATCCTGCCGCGGCAGCCTTGTTGATCTCCCTGCTGACCGCGCCGGACTTGCCGTTTAAGAGCTCAAAGAGCCCTCTGTCCCCCCTGTGCTCCGACTGAAAAAGGAGCTGGAACAGTTTTCTCTCTTCTTTTGCATAATTTATGTAAGCAAGCCCAAGGTGTACAAACGGTGTGACCACCTCTGACCTGTAATTTCCATAGTAATCCCCGAAGGCATCGATCGCCCTCTGATATATCTCCGAATAGAGTTCACCCATGTTGGCATAAACCCTGAATATTGGCTGTGTAGAACATCCGATCTGTGCCGCCAGCTTCCTGGCTGTGACATTCTCTATGCCTTCTGCCCTTGCCAGCGCAAAAGCAGTCGCTGCTATCTTGTCCTTTGTAATCAATTCTTTTCTTGCCATTTCACCATCCATGCCTTTCTCACAAGTATAGGGGGTACTGTGAAAGTAAGGAACCATAAAGAAACGGTCATTTCTTTACGGTTCCTAAAGTATCAGATTAAAACAGCTTTAACCGAATACTGTCAAACAGTTCACAGTGTACGCATCATACAGGATACGCACCATTCTTTGTATCAGCCTGAGCCATATCAACTTTCTCCTGCTGTGCCTGGCGGTACTTGAAGAAATCAATAGCAACCTGTGGGAACAGCGCATAGGACAACACATCCTCATCCTGCTGTTTCCACTCTTTCATCTCCTCCTCGATCTTCTTCAGCTCGTTCGGAAGCTTATCCGCCGGACGGCAGGTGATGATCGTCTCCTTCTCCTCCGCAGAGAGAACCTTATCCTGAACTTCCTTATTAAACGGCTTGACAGTCTGGCCATATTCGCCGTGGAGCACTGCCTTGGTCTCCTTGGTAGCCATCTTATACCGCTCGCCCATCAGCACGTTGAATACAGCCTGTGTACCGACGATCTGTGAAGACGGCGTAACAAGTGGCGGCTCGCCCAGATCCTTGCGCACTCTCGGGATCTCCTGCAGCACGTCGTAATATTTGTCCTCTGCATTCTGCTCCTTCAGCTGGCTGACCATATTCGATAACATACCGCCCGGAACCTGGTACATCAGTGTCTTGATGTCAACGCCGAGCACCTTCGGATTGAGCAGTCCGCTCTTTAAGCACTCTTCCCTGTACGGTCTGAAATAGTCTGCGATCTTTGCCAGCAGATTCTGGTCAAACCCGGTGTCATACGGCGTGCCCTTGAATGTCTCGACCATAACCTCTGTCGCCGGCTGTGATGTGCCGAGCGCAAACGGGGAGATCGCGCAATCGATGACGTCCACGCCGGCCTCGACCGCCTTCAGGTATGTCATGGATGCGACACCCGATGTATAGTGTGTATGCAGCTGGATCGGAAGCTTCGTCGCGGACTTCATCGCCTTGATCAGCTCCTCCGCCTTGTATGGAACCAGTAGTCCGGCCATATCCTTGATACAGATGGAGTCCGCTCCCATCTCCTCAATATCCTTCGCCATCTTCATCCAGTACTCCAGCGTATATGCGTCACCCAATGTGTATGACAGCGCGATCTGCGCCTCGCCGCGTCCTTCTCTCTTCTTGACTGTATTCGCAGCGTTCACTGCACACTGCAGGTTCCTGAGATCATTGAAGCAGTCAAAAATGCGGATGATGTCAATACCGTTTGCGATAGACTTCTCGACAAACTCTGTCACGACATCGTCTGCATAGTGACGGTATCCCAGAATATTCTGACCTCTGAAAAGCATCTGCAGCTTTGTGTTCTTCACCCTGTCCCTGATCTTTCGAAGCCTTTCCCACGGATCCTCCTTCAGGAAACGGAGAGATGCATCGAATGTAGCGCCGCCCCAGCACTCCAGGGAATAATATCCGACCTGGTCCATCGTCTCGAGAATCGGAAGCATAAACTCAGTCGGCATTCTTGTAGCGATCAGAGACTGGTGCGAATCACGAAGAACCGTCTCCATGATCTTGATCGGTTTTTTTTCTATTTCTGACATTTTGATTCCTCCTAATAAATATTCATATCACACTTTTAAAATACCCCGAAGATCGCCATAAATGTTCCAGCCGCCACTGCCGTACCGATAACGCCTGCAACATTCGGTCCCATCGCATGCATGAGCAGGAAGTTTGTCGGATCCGCCTCCGCGCCGACCTTCTGCGAGACACGCGCCGCCATAGGTACCGCGGAAACGCCTGCCGAACCGATCAGCGGATTTACTTTGCCCTTCGTCAGTACGCACATCAGCTTTCCGAAAAGGACACCCGCCGCTGTACCGAACATAAATGCAAGCAGTCCTAACACAACGATCTTGATCGTACTCCAGTTCAAAAATGCCTCCGCGCTTGTCGTAGCGCCTACAGAAGTACCCAGCAGGATAACAACGATGTACATCAAGGCGTTGGAAGCAGTCTCCTGGAGCTGTCTTACCACACCGGACTCTCTGAACAGATTACCAAGCATCAGCATGCCGACAAGCGGAGCTGTCGTGGGAAGGATCAGACATACCACGATCGTAACGACAATCGGGAAGAGGATCTTCTCCAGCTTGGAAACCGGACGCAGCTGCGCCATCTTGATCTTTCTCTCCCTCTCGGTCGTCAGCAGCTTCATGATCGGCGGCTGGATGATCGGCACGAGCGACATGTAGGAGTACGCCGCCACTGCGATCGGTCCGAGCAGACCAGTCTGTCCGAGCTTGCTGGCAAGGAAGATCGATGTAGGGCCGTCCGCACCGCCGATGATGGAGACTGCCGCTGCCGCCTTGTCATTAAAGCCAAGCAGGATCGCGCCAAAATATGCCGCGAAGATACCAAACTGGGCTGCCGCGCCGAGCAGAAAGCTCTTGGGATTGGCGATCAGTGGTCCGAAGTCCGTCATCGCCCCCACACCCATAAAGATCAGGGAGGGGAGGATCGCCCACTCATCGAGTAAATAGAAATAATGCAGTAAGCCGCCAGCTGTACCGTCCGCACCGATCGGTGCCATAATGTCGGGATAGATATTCACCAGCAGCATACCAAACGCTATCGGTGTCAGCAGAAGCGGTTCATACTGCTTCGCGATAGCAAGATAAAGAAATATACAAGCAACGATGATCATGATCACATTTCCGCCACTGATATTGAAAAATGCCGTCTGATGGATCAGATTGTTCAATGTATCTGCTATATATGACATTTTGTTGACCTCCTATTTTATTTTCCAGAGCACATCCGTGCCCCGTTGCACCGGATCCCCGGTGTTTAGTTCAAAGTTGCAAGTAAAGCACCTGCTTCTACAGAGTCGCCAACTGCCACATCAACACTCGCCACTGTGCCATCCTGGGGTGCTACCACAGGGATCTCCATCTTCATCGCCTCGAGGATCACCACTGCATCGCCTCTCTTCACAGCCTGTCCGACACTCTTCTCGAGCTTGAACACCTTGCCTGCCGCACCTGCCTCGATCCGGATACTGCCCGCTGCGCCTGCACTTGCTTTAGGCGCTGGCGCTGCCTTGGGAGCTGCCTTCGGCGCCGCCTTGGGAGCCGCTGCTGCAGCCGGCGCTGCGCCGGAACCTGCACCCTCTTCTACCACTACATCATATACGTTGCCGTTAACGGTGATTGTATAATTTTTCATTTTAACTTCCTCCTAAATAATACTCTATGCTCTTTTCCAGTTTTTTGTATTTGCCCGCCTGATGCTCCTCACCTGGAAGCCTTCCACGCTCGTTCCCTCATACGCCGCGATCGCAGCCGCTATGACTGCCACAAGCTCCATATCGTCGGAGAGGTCTTCCTCCTCCTCAACAACAGGCGCTGCTGGCACAGGCGCCGGTGCCGGAGCGATCTCCGCTTTCTTCGGCGCGAAAGATTCCTGGATCTTCGGGATCACGCCAAACGCGGAAATGATAAGACTGATCAGGATCAGTACCACAAACACGGTTCCCATGCCGAGCAGTGTGTTGAGCGCTGCCCGCGTCATCAGCTGTCCCTTTGTCTGATCCAGGTTCAGCGTGCACGACGTCATCTCCAGATAAATATCATTTGTAAAAATTAATTCTACCGAACCGTTTCCCTTCTCACCCATGACAGGAATTGTGACAATGATCGTGTCATCATCGACAACAGAAGTCGGCGTACCGAACTCCGTGATGCTCACCATGGTGTCGAGACCTGACTTGAACGATGTGAGAGCACCGTTCACCGCCTTGCCCTGGCACATAAAAGAAGCATCGCTGTAATACTGTGCATACGTCGATGCAAACAGATCTCCGAGCTCAATATTATTGTAGTTCCCGAGCATCTCATCAACATTGTCCGATTCGACTAATGCTGCAGTGAGCCTGACAACCTGGTCAGCCCTGTTCCTTGCCGAAGTCTCCTTGCTCTGCTGGAATTCGCTGGAAGCCTCCTCTGAGCCACACGCTGTCAAGACGAAAACGCAGGTAAGCATTAATAATAATCTCGCAAATTTTTTCATATTAACGTTCACCCTTTCTTAGACCGTGCCATGCTTCTTTGACGGACGATCCTCTCTCTTTGTAAACAGCATCTCGAAAGCGCCGATCACATATTTCCTTGTATCTGCCGCCTCGATGATCTGATCCACATATCCTCTCTTTGCTGCGCCGGCGGCACTCGTCTGGAGTGCTGCATACTCTGCCGCTTTCTCTTTGATGACATCCGCACCCTGTCCCTCGTACATGATCTTTGCTGCAAGAGTGGCATCCATGGAGCCGATCTCTGCGTCCGGCCATGCGATCGTGAGATCTGCGCCGAGCGCCTTGGAGTTCATCGCGACATACGCGCTTCCCAGCGCCTTGCCGATCACGACATTCACCTTCGGCACTGTGGCATTTGCGAAAGCGTATGTAAGCTTCGCTACTGCCTTTGCGATGCGCTTCTCGCTACACACCGTCGCCTCATATCCCTTAACATTGGTCAGAGACAGTACAGGAATGTCAAAAGCATCGCAGAAATTGATGAGATCCGCCGCTTTCTCACATCCGTCCGCAGACAGGACGGCATCGTATTTGTCCGTGACCTCGCCCTCTGCGCTGTAAACCTCTGTGCGGTTGGCAACGCATCCGACGGTTATGCCGTTCAGCCTGATAAAGCCTGTCACCATATCCTTTGCAAAATTTTCTTTTACCTCGAAGAACGCATTGTTGTCCGCGATGGTGGAGAGTGCGATCGAAGTATCTCCCACACAGTTTGCCAGATCCGCGCAGACCCTGTTCAGATCATCCGTGCAATCCTCGCTGGACGCATCGTCCTCATTGTTTCCGGGCAGCATGGTCACTAACTCCCTGATCTTTGCATAGATCGCTGTCTCGTCCGCCACAACATCCACGATGCCGCTCTCTGTGCTCTGGAATTCCGCAGAGGCGGAATCACACTTGGAGACATTGTTCCCGTCGAGTGCATTCGGGGAATTGACAAAGAGCTTCGCCTTGGACGCCTCCATAAAAGTGAAATCTGTCAGTGTCGGGATCAGCGCAAGACCTCCGCCGCAGCTTCCGAATATGGCTGTGATCTGTGGGATCACGCCAGATGCGAGCGTCTGCTTTAAGTAGATCTCACCGAAAGCATTGAGCGCGTCTGTCGCCTCCTGAAGCCTGAGACCCGCAGAGTCGATCAGACCGATGACAGGCGCCCCGGTCTTCATCGCAAGGTCGTAGAGGTTCGTGATCTTCCTGGCATGCATCTCACCGACGGATCCGTTCAGCACGGAAGCATCCTGGCTGTATACATACACCAGATTACCGTTGATTACTCCATACCCGGTGACAACACCGTCCGATGGAGTCTCAGTCTGTTTCAGATTGAAATCTGTCGATCTTGCCATGACAAGGGCACCGATTTCAACGAAACTGTTTTCATCAAGTAAAGATTCAATTCTCTTACTTGCCAAACTTGAAGTAGTACTCATTTTGTGACCTCCATTTTTATATTTTTAATTTTCAAAAAATAACTTTTTATACGCAGTTCTGATATTTTGTTAGCAAAAATCACTAAAAATCCCACATAAAAACCGCGTCCATTTTAGTATAACATATATTATTCTATTCGCCTAGTAGATTTTTCACTTTTCTCCATCTTTTTTTCGTCATTATTACCAACTGCCTGAAATCATCCACTTTCCAAGCACCCTGCGGACACACCACGCCAGATCCACCGCCTCGATCTCCCCGGCTGCCACCAGCCTGATGCGCTTCCACTCCTGATTGCCGACCGCGTAGCTGATATAGCCGACTGTCTGCCCTTTCCTGACCGGCGCAGAGAGCTCCCTCACCTTCTGCAGCGTGACCGTCACCTTCTCATCCTCGTGCATCAGGAGCCCTTCCACCCCCGCCTCGTCCGCGGCGGTCTCCACCGGCATATACAGCAGGCCGCCGATGCGGCTGCCCTGTCCGCCGCTCACGAGGACATCCGCCGTCGCCCCGGCCGGAAGCGCCACGTCGTCAAAGCTCCGGTAATCATAATGCGCCAGCCCGTACTCCATCAGCGTCCTCGTGTCACTCCATTTATACGTCTTGTGACTGGGCCAGCCGCACGCCAGAAGCGCCACGACGAAAGTCTTCCCATCGCGCCTGAGCGCTCCCACATAGCAGTATCCTGCCTTGTTGGTAAAGCCCGTTTTCCCGGAGAGCGCACCTGTCATCATGCCCAGGAATGCATTGTGATTGACACAGGAAAAGCTTCTTTTGCCCGACAGGTCTGTAAAAGAATGGTCCGGTGTCCTTGTGATCTCCAGAAAGGTTTCCTTCTGCGGCGACTTTGCGACGCAGTACGACATGACGAGCGCCAGATCCCGCGCGGTGGTCGAATGAAATTTTCCCCCCCGCACAGCATCCAATCCGTTCGGCGTGATATAGTATGTATTCTCACAGCCGATCTCAGCTGCCTTCTGGTTCATGAGCGCCGCAAACTGCTCCACGCTGCCGCCCACATGCTCGGCGATCACAACCGCGGAATCGTTGTGGGATTCCAGCATCAGGGACAGCACCAGATCCCTCAGCCGGTACTGCTCGCCATTGCGCATCCCCAGGCGCACCTGCGGCATGGATGCCGCGTAGGAGGAGACCTCCACCGTATCGTCCAGGCTGGCATTCTCCAGCGTGACGATCAGCGTCATGATCTTCGTCGTGCTCGCCATCGCCAGCTGCTCATCGCCGCTCCGCTCATACAATACCCTGCCCGAGTCCGCATCCATGAGCACTGCCGCCTTTGCATAGAGCTTTAGATCCGCCCCGTCCGCCTGGACGTACATCGGCTGCCCGACCAGCAGCGCAATGATCATGATCACAGAGACCAGTATCGTCTTTTTATTTTGCACACATTTTTTCATAAAACTTCATTTCCTTATTATAAGGGTTCCATAAAAATATATGTGAAAAACCTGAAAATTAGTCCGCCCCGACCTTTGCCTTTGCATGGAGCATATCGTATTCCAGAATGACATCATAACCATATTTTTTGACGGTCGCCTGCATCTCGTCCAGAAGCGCCTCAAAATGCTCCCGATCCGGCGCAAAGACCATTTTCCACGAGTACTCCTGTATCGCGCGCTTGCACTGGCGGCGTATGGTTGACTGCTCTGACGTCTCGACCGATGCCGTGTACAGCATTCCCGGAGCGACCAGAAGCATGTCATTCTTCTGCAGATACTCCATCGTGGTGTCCGCTCCCATCTTCTCCCTCCAGTCCCTGACCAGTTCCGACGTGTCAAGCGCCTTCATGCTGTCCCACAGATCATAATAATAGTAATAGCCCTCCTCGCTCTTCTCGCATTGTACCACAGCCTTGTAATTCAATGTCGACGTGCCCGACTTCCATGTCCCACCGCCATATTCTTCCGGCACCTCGATCTCCCCGCCGTTGAGCAGCGCCTCCTTGCCAAACTCCGTCAGATACGGACCGTCCTCGCGCATCTCCCACGTCAGCCCCTCCGGTCCTGCCGCCGCCCCGGACAGATTGGCGCCGTTGAGCATGATCCCCTCATCCGAGTACAGCCAGTCGATAAAATCCACGATCCTTTCCTTGTCCGCACACTGCGAACCCACCGCGATGATGCTGTCCTGATTCCCATAAGGATAACAGCCATAGGAGTAGATCTGCAGATCTTTAACCGGAGCCATCATAAATCCCCTGCCCTGCTCCTCCGTGTTTGAGATCGTGTTGAAAGCAGATTTTCCCTGCCACGGCCACGGAGAGAAGAAGATCTCCCCGTTCTTATACTTTTCAAAGCACTGTTCATAGTTCTGGTTCTCCGACTTCGGATCGATCAGTCCTAACTGGTTCGCCTCGTAAAAAAAATTCAGCATGCGCACATACACCGAGTCGTCGTCGATAATGCTCTGATAATCCGAACCATCCGCCTTGCCCAGCACCACCCCGTATTCGTCATAGCCGTACATGCAGCACGGCTGCTTGACGGCGTTCATCATATTGTCATCCCAATCCTTAAAAAAGGAAAAGCCATACGTCTTCGCCCCGTTCTCTGCAGTTGGATACTGCTCCTGCATCTGCTTCAGTATAGGAAGCAGGTCTTCCATGGTATCGATCTCGGGATACCCAAGCTCTCTGTACAGATCCCAGCGGATATACGGACCATACACCGGCTCAACTCCCTCACTCGGGACATTCGGACCGTTGACGGATACCTGCGACGGGATCGCATAGACGCCTCCCTGTTCCAGGCAGCTGTTCAGATTCTCGATCGCTGTCCTGTATCTCATAATCCCCTTGCCCTGCAGCTCGTCCTCCATATCATACAGAAGACCTGCATTCACCATATCCTCCAGCTGGCCGTTCACGCCTTTGCATATGACAAGGTCGCCGAGATTTCCCGCAGCCGCCCGCACCTCAAAGAGCGTGTCCCCTCCCCTGGCGATGTTCGGCGCGATGATATTGAGCTGCATATTGAACTTTTTCCTGACAACTTCCCCGAACCATCCCGACTGGATCCCCTGATAATTCGCCGAGAAGTCAAACACATCCACCACGATAAACTCCTCATACGGACAGTCATTTGCGTCGAGCGACGCCAGATCGTCCGAATTTCCTTTCATATCCAGGCCGGAACAGCCTGCCGCGCAGACGATCCACATGACCATAAGACAAAATGCTGCGATTCTGCGGCACTGTTTTCTTTTCATCCCTATCCCTCTTTCCATTACTGTTCACTCCGTTCCAGCAAGGAGTAGAAATCCATGCAATACGATATCACCACTCAAACATTATCCAGATTGACAATCTTTTCTTTCTAACTTATACTAATACTATATCAGAATCAAGGAACAATTCAACACATTTTCATACAGTTTCTTATGTACTGGGAGGCAAAATACAATGGAAACTTTATTGATAGCCGACGATGAGAAGAACATACGCGACGGTCTGAAATGTATCCTGGACTGGGAGGAGCTTGGCTTCACTCTTTGCGGGGAAGCCGCAAACGGAGAGGAAGCGCTCTCCAGCATCCTGAAAAACAATCCCAGCCTCGTTCTGCTGGACATCCGCATGCCAAAGCTCTCCGGTATCGACATCATCCGCATCGCGCGCGAACAGGGTTACAGCGGCAGATTTATCATATTAAGCGGCTACTCCGACTTCGCATATGCACAGGCAGCGATCCGCTATGGTGTGGAATATTACCTGACGAAACCTATCGACGAGGACGAGCTGCTTGATGCCATCAACACCATCCGGGAAGCGATCGAACAGGAACGCCGGAAATCAGACAACATCGCACTCTACCGCGAGAAGGCAAAGGACGTGATCCTCCACGAGCTGATCACGGGCGTCTGGAAAAAAGACGGCATCACTGGCCTCTCCTCCGCAGATTTCCAGAATATGGAGCTGACCTCCGATATCTACCAGGTCGTGATCTATGAAAAGTTCGGAACCTCGCCCGATGACAACCATTATGACTTCGCCGACCTGCTGAACATCACCAACAGCGGAAACCACTCCTTTGAACATTTCGAGGAAGACCACAAAAATGTGATCCTCCTCAAAGGATCCTTCGCCCTCCGGCGGTTCAGGGAATTTCTAGACCGCTATGAAAAAACTGATTTTCAGGCGGGAAGCCCCATGGATACACTCTTTCTCACATACGGACATCCTGTGGAAAATCTTGACGAGATCTGCCTCTCCTACGGCGAAGCATACACACTGATCAGACGGCGCTTTTTCTGCACACAGGGACAGCACACGCTGGGATATGAGGATCTCCCGGCGATGATCTCGCACAGCTTTCTCATCAGCGACGAAAAGCTCCACGAATATTGCGATGTCCTGACAAATTGTCTGCAGACAAACAACCGCAAGCAGATCGCAGCCACATTCTTCTCCCTGGAAGAATACCTGTACAACGTGAACAGCTCCATAGACTCTGTCCGGCTGTTCCTCACCGACTTATTTCTGCAGCTAAAGGAAAATGTCAGCAAACTCTACAACAGCTCGCGGGTTTCGTTTCCATCGAACTCTGCCATCATCGACCACATAGACCACTGCCATTATCTGTACGAGATCATTCTGTACATATCCGGACAGGTCAAGTCCTTCATGGACGGAAATGACAACTCATCGAGAGATTCGATCCTCGATGACATCCTGTACTATATTGACAACAATTACCAGAACAATATCAAGCTCGAGACCATCGCGCCGCTCTTCGGATACAACAGCGCCTACCTCGGCAAGCTCTTCACCAAGGAGATCGGAGAAAACTTCAATTCCTACGTCGACCACCGGCGCATCGAGCATTCCAAGAGACTTCTTGCCCAGAAGAACATAAAAGTCTATGAAGTATCTGAACAGGTAGGATACAGGAACGTGGACTATTTCCACAAGAAATTCAAGAAATACGTCGGCATCAGCCCCGCGGAGTACCGCAAACAGCTAAAGCTCGAAGCGATCGAGTAGGGAAAGCGCCGGGCGCACTGCATGTGCATAAAAAGAACCGGGGGTTATCGCACCGCCCCCGGTTCTTTTTCGATCTCCTGAAAGATCCGCTTGGAAAATGCCGCGACCGTAAACACCGCAAACGATACGCCGAACAATGATCCAAAGCACATCAGGACTGTATTGAAATGAAATACAATGTACTCGATAAATAATATTCCTGCGATCAACAAAGTCCTGCCAAAATACCTTCTTGATATCTCCATGGAATTCTGTATCGTCGCGGCAATGCCGTTCTCATATCTGGCAAGAAGGGGGAACGCGTACAGCATCGCCGCCACATATACAAAATCTGATCTGTTTCACCTTATTGATACTCGGCTGCCCTTCTCAGCGTCGCCTCGCTCTCGCACCACTCGATGCACTCCTGATAGCCGTAGCTGTCCGCATCAGAACGCATCTTCGCTACGACCGACTCAAACTCTGCATCGTCCTTCGCATAGATCGCCTGCCATGAGCCATTCTGGATACATGTCTTTACCTGCTCCCACCTTGTGGCAAGCTCATCAGACTTTGCGCTCTCCGCATACGTATGAGGCAGGGATGGAGAATAGTCAAACTGCACCATATAATCATCATAGATATCGACGCCCATGTCGGCTCTCCACTCTTTCTCCGCCTCGTCTACATCCAGCGCCAGATACTTATCCCAAAACTTGGCATTGAAGGTCTGGTTGTCTGCCGCGCCCGGGATCACTGTGTTGAGCGACCACGTCGTATTGTTCATCTGCGGACATCCGTCATCCCAGAGTCCCGTATAAGGAGCCGGCATGACCTTGTCTTCCTTCGCCGCCAGATACTTGCAGTCCATACCGAAATCTGTCAGCTCGACCTTTCCGTTGTCAAGCCACTCCCAGCACACATCCTGAGGCCCATACTCATAGGTAAGCCTTCCTTCCGGTGTGCAGAGCCAGTTGATGATCGCCATGCAGAGCTCCGGATGCTGTGACTTGGAGCCGATCGACCAGATGCGGGTACCGCCGCCCTGTCCCAGTGCGTAAACCAGTGTATCCTGATTCTTTGCCGCTACCGGAAGCAGCTTCTTGCCCTCGCTCATGTGTTCGTTCGTATTGTACTGTGTCGCGCCCATCCAGTTAAAGATGCAGAAGAACGCGCCGCCGTCCTGATAATCTTCGATACAGCCGTCATATCCCTGTGTCAGTGAATCCGGGTCGAGCAGACCTTCCTGATACAGCCTGTTGTAGAATTTCAGACATCTCTCATAATGTCCGCCTTCCTGCAGACAGTCCTCAAACTCCCCTGTATCCGGGTCATAGAATCCAAAGTTAAATTCGTCCAGGCCAAAGAAGTTTGTCGCGGTTGCCTTCACGAACATCACCATGTTTCCGTCCCAGTCCTTAAAGAGGGAAACGCCGTACGCTTCCTTGCCGGAATCCGAGGTCGGGCAGATCTCCTTCATCTGCTTCAGGACATCGATATAGTCCTCCAGCTCATTGATCTCAGGGCTGCCGATCTGCTTATAGAGATCATAGCGGATATCTGGGTGATAGCTGATCTCATCGAGCTGTCCCGCACCGGAAGCCACGTCATGTCCGAAACCATACACAGTCCCCTCGGAGATCGCCGCATTCTTCTCAAGTGCGGCTGCCATATGATTCTTGATATAAGGAGCATAGTCAGAGAGAATATCATCCTCATTCCAGTCGAGAAGCATGCCGTTCTGGTATGCGCGCGTATACTCATCGCCGTCAGCGCCAAAAAGCACGATATCTCCGAGATTTCCGGACTCCATACGGGTGTCGAACACACCGTCGCCATTGCTGATGATGTTCATCTTGACATTGAATTTTTCCTTCAAAATATCAGCAAACCACCCGATCTGTTCCCCCTCATAGTTCGAGAGCTGTGAGTACACTGTGAGCGTAACAGTCTCATCAGGGACCACATCGGAATAATCAGCCTCCTTGACGTCGTCTCCAGCCGCGCTGTCCGCCGGCTGATCCGCATCGGCATCCGCCGCAGCTGTGCCTATGTCCGCAGCCGTGTCTGCGTCTCCCGCCGCGTTATCCGTATTGGCCGCATTCTGCGAGGTCGTCGTTGTCGAACCACTGCAGGCTGCAAGCGAACAGGTCATTGCAGATACCAGTATGAGCGATAATGCTTTCTTCAATTTCATAAATATTGTTCCTCCTTTTTCAAAATGTGCTATGTAAAATACCATGATCATGATATCCAACACCAGATCCTTAACCCTTCACAGCGCCGAGCATGATCCCTTTCTCAAAATACCGCTGCATGAACGGATATACCATCAGGATCGGCAGCACCGTGACCATCGAGATCGTGTACTTGATCGTCTTTGCGTTCAGCACGTTCGTCGCCGCCGCGCCCGAGATCGTACCCGCACCGGAGTTCATCATATTCTTCAGGTTAGAGGCCGCATTCAGGTACGTGTACAGCTTGTGCTGCAGTGTGTGCAGCTGGGGTGCATCCGGCATCAGGATCAGGGAATCCGTGAAGGAATTCCAGTTGCCCACCGCGCCAAAGATCGCGATCGTGGCGAGGATCGGCTTGCTCAGCGGCCATATGATCTTCACAAAGATCGTCATATAGCTCGCGCCGTCGATCTTCGCGCTCTCCTCAAGCTCTCCCGGGATCGACTCGATGTACGTCTTCACCAGGATGATATTGTAGGGAGCAACGATGCCCGGAATGATGTACGCCCAGAAGCTGTTGGTCAGTCCCAGCATGGACATGTTCAGATACCATGGGATCAGACCTGCGTTGAAATACATCGTGATGACAAGGCATCTGTACCAGATCTTCCTGCACCACATATCCTGCTTCGTCACCAGATATCCCACAAAAGCGGACGCCAGGACCATCAGCACCGTGCCGAAGACTGTTCTGCCCACAGTGACCATCAGCGCCGTTCCGACATCATTGACATTGAACATGGAGATATAGTTCTGAAGGTGGATCCCCTTCGGTATAAAGTTGATCGCGCCCTTCCGCACCAGATCATTGTCACTGATCGTGTTGATAAATATATAGTAGAACGGGAAAATACAAAGCACTGTGAAGATGATGAAAAATGCATGGTTCAAAATCTCGAATATCCAGTCGCTGGTAGTCATGCGATACCGTCTCTGATGTATCTGCTCGTATTTCTGTTCCGCCTTTCTGTCAAGCTTTTCCTGTTTCGTCATTGCCATTCCATTCACCTCCCCTACATAATGCTCTCGCCGCGCACAGCCTTGGAAACTTTATTTGCGCCAAAGAGAAGCACTACACTGATAACTGACTTGAACATACCGACTACTGTCGCCAGCGGGACCCTGCCGCCATTGATACCGAGTTTGTATACATAAAGGTCTAACACTGTGATCGTGTCCGTGTTATATGGTGTCTCAAACACGAGGTACTGATCCATACCATTGCTCAGGATACCTGCGATCGCCATGATCAGCAGTGTCATGAACGTCGGGATCAGGCTCGGAACCGTGATGTTCCACATCTTCTGGAAACGCCCCGCACCGTCGATGGAAGCCGCCTCGTAGAGCTGCTGGTCGATACCGGAGATCGCCGCTATGTAGATGATCGCATTCCAGCCTAAGCCCTTCCACATTCCCCACGCGAGCATCTTGATCCACATGTGGGAATTGTCCATCAGATAGTTTGTTCCCGTCTCGATCGCACCGGAATTGATCAGCATGGAACTGACAAATCCGTCTGTCGAAAAGATCGCAAACGCTACCGCATACACGAGGACCCAGCTGATGAAGTTCGGGATCGTTGTGAAGGTCTGGACAAATCTTCTGAACTTCAGGTTCTTGATCTCGCAGAGCAGGATCGCGAACGCCATCGAACACCAGCTCGTCGCCAGTCCCAGGCCACTCATCGCCAGCGTATTTCTCATCACGCGCACCAGGTCCGCGCGCGTCGCCTCATTCTCAAACAGGAATGTAAACCACTTCAGCCCGACAAAATTGTCCATCGACAGCGTATCGCCTGACTTGTAATCAAAGAATGCATATCTCCATCCCATCAAGGGCAGATAAGCGAACACGATACAGAGCGCCAGAAACGGCAGCAGCAGCAAAAACAGCTGGTACTTTGTCTCGATATAACACTTCTCGCCCTTTTCCGTCTTTGGCAGGCAGAAGAAGATCACCACAGACAATGCGATCATCGCCACGCATAACACAATATAAAATGTGAGATTCTGGGGATCCATCGGAACGATTCTGTCCGGTTTCGACGTGCCCTTGATATCCGTCGCCGCCCAGTTGATCATCATGCACCCTGCAAATGCGAGAACGGCTCCCAGGACAGAAGGTATGGCGCCGATCTTTTTCAGCTTGTTCGTGCCAAGTGACATGCATCCCCCTGCCCCGGCGGCAACAAAGCCGATGATGATGCACAGGCACCCGCCGAATACCATCTGCATTGTCAGCGTCCCTACCCAGCCTTTGTTAAAGGCTCTGGCAAAATTCTGTGTCAGTGTGCCATATGAAGTGCCGCAGGTGAAAACGGAAGCTGTCTTGGGAATCAGGTCGCTGATCCGCGCAGGATTCAGCGCCGGAATAAACAGTAATACAAATGCCACAAGATATAGGATCCTCAGGACAATATACAGTTTATCTGCGATTTTTTCCTTATTCATATCTCTACTTCCTTCCTTTTTAAGATTCATTCTGCAGGCTGTACTACAGTGACTGCCGGCATCACCCTCCTTTTGTTCAGTGCTGCTGCGATCACAAGCATTTGTGATATTTTTATTATAATGGTTAAATATGTATAAAAATACTGAAAAAATTAATCACAAATTGCATCACTTTTTTTATGCATCTTTAATTTTTACTATAAAAAATGTATAAAAAAAACACTGTATCGCACAGTGTTTTTTGCTATATGTCATGATAAACTTTTTCCGGCAGATGCAGGGTAATGGTCGTTCCCCTGTCACGCTCCGAGTCGATCGTCATCCCGTACATGCTCCCATAGCAGAGCTTCACCCTCTGATTGATGTTGTACAGGCCAATGCTCTCCTTCTTCTCAGGATTCTTTGTGACAATATCCGCCCTCAGGCGCTCCAGCGCTTCCGGCCTCATGCCGCAGCCGTTGTCGGACACCGCGATGCAGATCTTGCCGCTTTCTGCTACGCGGGCGATCCGGATCGTGACCATGCCTCCGGTCTCTTTTTCCTCCAGTCCGTGCAGGATCGCATTTTCGACAACCGGCTGCAGCAACAGCGGCAGTATGATACAGCGGCTCACATCCAGCCCGCCCTCAACATCAAACGCATAGTCAAATTTCTCCCCGAACCGGAGCTTCTGTATCTTCATGTAGATCTCGATATGGTTCAGCTCATTCTGCAGGGACGTGAATGCCGTCCCGCTGTTTTCCAGCACATACCGCATGGACTTGCCCAGCAGCTTGATCGCCGTCGCAGCCTCCCTGTCCCCCGCAGTGTACGCCTTCATCCGTATCGTCTCCAGCGTATTGTACAGAAAATGCGGGTTGATCTGGCTCGCCAGCATCTTAAACTCCATCTTCTGCTGCTCATTGACAAGCTCCTGCTCATTCAGCATCGTCCTGTACATCAACGCGTCCTTCTCCTTGATCCGCTGCACCATGATCTCGAGATCTGCGAACGCCTCCGAGAGCTCATCATCACCGCGGACGATCTCCTTGAAATCATAGTCCTCATTGCTCGCCTGATGCATCACCTGGCGGAGCGTGGAGACACGTCCCGTAAAATAAGAAGTAAAGAAATGGATCAGTATCCCCGGTACCATGATCGCCAGCAGGATAATGATCAGGCAGGTCCGAATGATGCTCCAGATGTTCCCATACGATTTGTCATTGACCGTGCAGATATAGATCTTCGAGTCCGACTGGTACAGGCGGAGCGTGGATACCTCCACAAAGCAGGTGCTGTCCTTTATTTTTACCTTTCCTGCATACTGAAAATAATTCTGACTGTGATCGATGCCGATCAGCTGGGGTTTCCCGTAATCCTCCCTGTCGGACGCATAGAACACGACGCCCTCATCGACCGACACACTGTTTTTATATTCCTGGCTGTTGATGCGTGTCTTCAGATAATTGTCGCTCAGGCGGATCACCAGCACTGCATTGTAGTCCGCATAGACGAGCGGAATCCGCCTCACCAGACACAGTCCCCAGTATTGGTTGCCGTGCTCGTCAATGTTCTTCATCTCTGTCCAGAAGATGCCCGCCTGCGATGTCGCTCTCTGATACCAGTCCGTCCCCAGCACCGCCTCATCCACGCTGTGATACTGCTTATACCCGCGGATATCCGGATTGTCACAGTAGATATCGATCCTCTCGATCTCCGTATAGTGATACATATAACTGTCAACCGATGAGGCGCAGGTATTGACCGCCTCCACAAAATCCTCCTCCGAGGCGTATCGTCCTTTTAAGATCGATACCACCTGCTCATCGAAGGACAGCTCCTCCGAGATATTGTACGCCTGAGTCGTTATCTCGAACAGGATCGTCCGCACACGCAGGTTGTCCGACTCGAGCAGATCCCTGTGATAACTGGTCAGCAGCTGATATGTATTGCCCACCAGAAAGATACCGATCAGTACTACGGGCACAAAGACAGCCAGTATGTAGATCGTGTACAACTGCCTGCGTATGCTGGATCTGCGCAGGAAACCAAACAGTTCGCGCCCTCTATTCATATTTTCTTTCCATATTTCTCCCTGTAAGTGTACAGATCGATGATATTCTGAACACGCCGCCTGATGATCTTCGGCTCAAACGGTTTGATCACGATATCAGCCACCTTGTACTCATATGCCCTGTCGCTCGTCTCCTCCGAGTCGTCATCCGTGACGATCACCACCGGGAGCCTGTCCAGCAGTCCCTTTTTCTTCATATATTCGAGCACACCGAAGCCATTCATCACGGGCATGATGATATCCAGCAGCACCACCGCCAGACTTCCGGCTTCCGTCTCCATGACATCGATCGCCATCTGCCCGCCGGACGCCTCGACGATCTCATACTCCTCCCGGAATATGTTCCCCAGCATATACCGGTTGATTCCCTTGTCATCCACAACAAGTATCTTATTTTTTGTTTTCACCTTTTGTTACCTCATTCCCATTTTACACTGTATAAGATCGAGCATAAAATAAAAGCATAAAATCATAACAATACAGTGACGATCCTACAGGCCTCCATAACCTCGTCATACGCCTCCGCAGCGCCGTCAAGCCCGCCGGGGCGCAAGATCTCCACCAGCACACTGAGCCTGCTGCGCACTTCGTCAAGTCCGAGATTGGCAGCCATCCCTTTCAGTCCATGTGCATACTCGAAAGCATGCTCCGCATCCCCTGTCCTCACCGCTGTCCCCAAAGCTTCAAAGTCAGGATCCGCAAAAAATTCCATCAGAAAATTCCTGTACGCCTCCTTATCTCCCTTCATGCGGGCAAGTGCCCTGTCCACATCGACGCCTTTCTCCCGAAGCGTATCCCACAGGAAATCGCCGTCCCTCTTCCCCATACGGATCCCATTGCAGATCAATCTGTTCTGCACTTCCAGCAGGATCTTTGCCCGCTCCAGATCCATATCCTTGTCTGCCCGTACCATCTGCACAAATCCCCAAAAGGACGAGGACAGGAAAAAAGCCTTTTCACTGATATCTGTATTATCCACCTCCCCGCGCGACGCCGCGTCCTTCAGATAGCTCTCAACCCGCAGGAGGAACGGGTTAGATTCCCTCCGAAGCCTTCCCCGGTAGGCGATCTGCATATAGACCGCCTCCAGCTCGAAGGAATACAGCTTTTCCAGCAGACTCTTTGTGACCCTGTCTATATTGGCAGACAGATCTGCATCCCTGGAATAGGCCTCATCCATAACGACGAGCAGCGGCTTTGCCTGCAAGGCGGCGATCGCCGCCGACAACGCGTTTTTGTCTCCGAAATGCTGATAGATCGCCGAGTTGGAACATCCGCTCTCCTTCGCCACCTTGCGGATCGTCAGATTCTCGTAGCCCTCACGGCTGATGATCGCAGCCGCAGTATCCAGGATCTTCCTCCCGACACTGTCATCGATCATCATGCTGTTATGTATCCCTTCTTCAACGTACACCATATGACTCCCCCATAACTGATCAGATCTCCACATTTAATTCTGTCTTCTGTCCAGCCTCCTCCTCCGCCTGTTTCCTGAAGTCCTCCATCTGCTCCGGATTCAGCATCGGAAGATCCCCCAGCGACTTCACCCCGAACGTCCTGAGAAATTCTTCTGTCGTGCCAAACAGCAGCGGACGCCCCGGCGCGTCGAGACGACCAAGCTCCTGGATCAGGTTGAACTCGAGCAGCCTGTTCACCGCGTGGTCACAGCTCACCCCCCTGATCTTCTCGACCTCCAGCCGGGTCACCGGCTGCTTGTACGCGATGATCGAGAGCGTCTCCAGAAGGGTGTCTGTCAGGACATACTTCCGCGGCGCCTTCGCCACCTTGATCAGATATTCATACAGTCCCGGCTTCGTACATAGCTGCACCGCATCCTCCAGTTCCGCGATATAGATCCCCCTGTCCGCCCGCTTATATTTGTCATTCATCCTGGCGATCACGCCGCGTATCTCCTTCTCAGGCATCTCCAGCACATGACTCAGGCTGGAGAGCCCGACCGAATCCCCCATCGCAAACAGCACCGCCTCGATCACTGCCATTATCTTCTTTTCATCCATTATAACAATATCCTCAAAAAGCCCCACCGCACCCCGGCTGGTCACGCCGCCAGGCTCGATGTGATGATGATGTCCGCAAAGGTATCCTCCTGCTCGATCGAGATGATCCCCTGTTTCATCATCTCGAGCACCGCCATAAAAGTGACGATCACTTCCATCTTGCTCCCCTGCTTCTCCAACAGACTGCGGAAACTGAATCTCCTGTGGTTCTTTACATACTCCTCGATGTACCCCTGCTTCTCCTCGAGATTGATCTCGTCCTTCTCGATCTTGCCAAACTGGCTTCTGATCGGGTCGATCTTGTCCTCCTGACGCCGCATGACGGACTTGAAGATCTCATGGAGCTTCGCCAGCGTGACATCCCCGACAAGCTCCTCATAATCTATGGGATACTGGTAGTCCGCGACTTCCTTTGGCAGCATAGGCTTCTTATACCAGCTCTTCGCCGCATCCACCTGCTTGTCCCTCAGCTCGAACGCCATGTATTTGTACATCTTGTACTCGAGAAGCTTCTGCACGAGCTCTGCCCTCGGATCCTCCTCCTCACCCTCCTCGTTGACCTCCCTGGGCAGGAGCATCCTGCACTTGATATCGAGCAGCGTCGCCGCCATCACGAGAAACTCGCTCATGACATTCATATCCTCTGTCTGCATGTTTCTGATATAGTCCAGATACTGTTCTGTTATGACTACGATCGGTATATCATAGATATCGATCTTATTCTTTTCGATCAGATAGAGAAGCAGATCCAACGGTCCCTCAAACACCGTAAGCCGCACAGACAATCCCATACAAAACCCCCAAATTCATTGTATACATTCTTTCATACTATATTTTACAAAGAATTGGGGGAAAATGCAATGCAAACTGATATTCGTTTTTCTTGTTCTATACAGGTTTCAGCACCACTTCATAGAGTTCTGCCGGATTAAAAAAGCGAAACGGCAGCGTGTGGGAGCCCAGTCCCCTTCCCAGCAGCATGACAGACCTGCCGGTCCGGAAGACCCCGCCGTCATATTTCGGAAAGATCTTGTAGGACGGGGCAATGACGCCGCCCAGAAAAGGCAGCCGCATGATACCGCCGTGCACATGCCCCGACAATACCAGCTGCGCGCCCCACCTGGCATAATCCTCAAAATAATCCGGGTTATGCGCGATCAAAATATTGCATTTGCTGCCGTCATATCCCGGAAGTGTTTCCTGCAGATAGCTGTCTTTCATCTCCCTGATCCTGAAATGGGCAAAATACTCCAGATCCAGGTCAAGTCCTGTCACCCTGATATTGTACTCCGGCAGGTCAACGGACTCATTCTGCAATACCCGCACATTTCTGCCGGAAACGGCCTGCATCAGTCTGTCAAATTTATCGCCAAAACGCTCTCTGTCCTTCTGCATCTTTGATTCATGATTCCCCAGCCCATAGTAGATCCTGTAGTTTTGGCCGAGCGCATTGATCAGTTCGATCCCCGGTGTCATATCCTCATTGACCTGCGATGTGACAAGATCGCCGGCCAGCATGATAAAATCCGGATCTATTTTCTGTATAGCTCTGATCACCCTGTCATTCCTGTTGCCATACACCTTGTTGTGCAGGTCTGATATCAGCACTAACCTGCACTCCTTCGACAATCCGGGGAGCTCAAACTCCTCCCGCACTGTCACAAAACGATTTCCATCGATGATCCCGACTGCCAGAAGTGCGGCAGCCGCTATCATCATGATCAGAAAAACCGTTCCAAACACACTCTGCATATTTCCTGCTTTCTCCCGCCCTGATAAACCCAGGGTTCACTTTTTCATATTTTTATACCAGATATTTGATCAGCATCCGCCTGAGATAATCGACAAAGAATGCCTTCTCCACCGGCTCGGAGGCGATGATCGGCATTCTGCCAAGCTCCCTGCCCTCGAGACTGTAGCTGATATAACCGACCTCCGCTCCCCTCTCGACAGGCGCCGCCACGGTGTCGGCATACTGATACTGTTTCTCGATCTTGTTAAAGTCCGCACCCGTGACATCAAGATACCGGAACGCTCCCTTTGGCTCCACCGCGAGCCGCTCCGCCTTTCCGCCTGTCACGGGAATATCGCCCAGGACCTGCTTATTCTCATCCACATACAGCCTGGTCACTGCAAAACCGTACTCCAGCAGGATCTGCGCCTCCGCAAAGCGCACCTTGGGATCCGGCGCACCCATGATGACCGCGATCAGGTCAATGTCGTTCTTCCTCGCCGTGGCGCTGAAACAATACTTTGCCACGTTCGTCGAACCAGTCTTTAATCCTGTCGTCCACTGATACTGCTTTAACAGCTTGTTGGTGCTCGCCAGCGTGAACGGCTCACTGCCCCGGCTGGTCACATGCGTGATATCCTCCATCCAGATCTTCGTGTAATTGTAGACCTGCGGATATCTCGTGATCAGCTCCCGTGACATGATCGCCACATCCCTTGCAGTCGTATGGTGCCCGCTGTCCGAACACAGTCCGCAGCAGTCCATGAACTGCGTGTTCGCCATGCCCAGCTGCGCCGCCTTCTCGTTCATCATATTGACGAACTCCTGCTCACTCCCCGCGACATACTCCGCGAGCGCCACCGACGCATCGTTGCCGCTCGCCACCGTGATGCACTTGATCAGCGTATCCACAGTCTGCACCTCGCCCTCGTCCAGAAAGACCTGTGAACCGCCCATCGACTTGGCGTAGGCGCTCGTGAGCACCTCGTCCTCCAGCCTGATCCTGCCCTTCTCGATCGCCTCAAACGTGAGGAGCAGTGTCATGATCTTTGTGATACTCGCCGGGCTGCGCATCTCGTCGGCATTTTTTTCGAACAGCACCGTCCCGGTTGACGCCTCCATCAGGATCGCCGACGGCGTTTCCAGGCTGACGGAAGCGGAATTGATCGTCGTGTTTCTGGCCGTTTCTTCCGCAAAAGCCGTGTTTTGCGCCAAAATGACAAGAAGCATCGCCGACGCTATCATTTTATATATTCTTTTCCTAACTGATTTCATAAAGCAGACCTCATACCTTACTTATATGAAATCTATGCTGTGCCATCACATTATATGACTTTTTTCCTGTATTATGCGCCTGTGTGCAATCTTCCCTGCCCGATTGCCCGCGTGCATTAAAGAAGGAATACCGCAAGCGATATCCCTCCCTTCACTCTCGTCTTCTATCTGCCTATCTGCCGATCAGCCGATGGCAGAAATCCACGATCTCATCCTTCTTCTCGATAAAATCCTCTCTCGTCTCCTCATCTATCTTCACGGACATCGCAAAATGGTAGCCAAAATCAATGATCGCCATCGCAAATACCAGTGCGATCGTCTTCAGCCCCCATATCCTGGGGTATCTGTCCACAAAACCGATGACCTTATCGAACAGGAACGTGATGATGATGACCGCGTACAGCCCCCACGCCAGTGTGCTCTCCAGACAGATCACACCTTTGTAATTGCAGAACTTGTCATTGTAGTCCCACCACACTTCACCGAAGAGCTTCATCATAAGCTTCGCCACCAGGAATTCGAACACTGTCGCTAGCAGTGCCCCGACTATATACAGCGCCACGATATTATGGGCAAACGGGTGCAGTATGATGTAGCCCAGTGTCGCCCCGACGCCATAGATCGGACAGAAAGGCCCTGTCATAAATCCCCTGTTGGTCAGTCTCCTGTTGCACAATGATATATAGATCGACTCGACCATCCAGCCGATGACACTAAACAGAAAAAAGCAGGCTGCCAGATGATACAGATCATACCCCGCCAGCTCGTACCTGCTCATCCACACCAATAATTTCTCCATTCTCTTCCCCCTCACACGCAAAAATCCTTGGCGCAAAAACAGCCAAGGACTTTGATTCAATTAATTAAAATTAATTATATTTACGCTTTCTAGCTGCTTCAGACTTTTTCTTACGTTTTACGCTTGGCTTTTCATAATGCTCTCTTTTACGGATTTCCTGCTGAATTCCGGCTTTAGCGCAACTTCTCTTAAATCTGCGTAAAGCGCTATCCAAAGTCTCGTTTTCTTTAACGATTACATTTGACATGCTATCACACCTAACCTCCCTCCAGCCTCTATTATTGTGTGCCAGACTGTTCGGGTATACTTAATTGCACATTTCGATTATAACACAAAATCGACACACGTCAATAGTTTTTTTTAATATTATTTATTTTTATTTATTTTTTTCCAGATCATAATAAAATATGTACTGCTGCAGGATCCCGCTGTCCCTTCCATACCGGTCAAAAGGGAACCCGTCCGGATACTGCGCCGCCATCACTTTATTGATGTGCGTGTCTCTCGGAAACGCCTCTGTCTGGTGCAGTGCAAACAGACACACGCAGTCGGCGACCTTGACACCAACACCGTACAGTTTCAAAAGCTCCCTCTTTGCCGCATCATAGTCCATCCGCCGGAGCACTGACAGATCCGGGTCACCATGGCAGATCCTGTCGGCAGTCCGGAGGATATATCTGCCCCTGTACCCCAGGCCGCAGGCATTCAGATCCTCCAGCGAAGCACCGGCCAGTGTCTCCGGCGTCGGAAAACAGTAATATTCCCTCCCCTGCAGGGAAAGCTTTCTCTCGCCGTACCTCCTGCACAGTGTCCCGATACATCTGCGGATCCTCGCGATATGATTCTGCTGGGATATGATGAAGGAAATGATCATCTCCCACAGATCCTGGTTCAGGATCCTGATCCCTCTTCCATATTCTGCCGCCGACACCAGATACGCATCCTCTCTGTCCACACGGGCTATGACCGCGGCATAATCCGTCTCCAGGTCAAAATAATCTCTCCACACATGGTCAAACTCCTCCTGTGTGCAGTCAAACGTGATGCGGTCCCCTGCCTGCGCCATCTCAAGATATCTGTCAAAGGCGACCAGACGATACCGGTCGTCACTGCACATCTCCATTCTGAAACACTGGCCGGAATCGCAGATCTTTGACAGGGAAAAATTTTTGTCCTGTATGGTCACCATCCCTACTCATCCCAGTTGTGATATACTGCCTGCACATCATCGTCCTCATCGAGCATATCGAGCGTCCTGTTCAGATTCTTGACAGCATTCTCGTCAGTGAGTGTGACATAGTTCTGCGGGATCATCGTTACCTCCGCGCTCGCCATCTCGATCTGATTGTCCTGCAGCGCCTTGTACACCACATCAAAATCCTCCGGCGCAGTCAGGATCTCGTAGCTGTCGTCCTCCTCCGAAAAGTCCTCCGCACCTGCGTCCAGCGCCAGCATCATCAGATCGTCAGCGCCCATACTGCACTCTTCCTTATCGATGATGATCTGTCCCTTCTCGTCAAACATGAAGGAGACACAGCCCTGCGTGCCGATGCTCCCGTTTCCCTTGGTGAACGCGCTTCTGACATTTGCCGCCGTCCTGTTCTTATTGTCCGTCAGCGCCTCGACGATGATCGCGATCCCGCTCGGCCCATAACCCTCATATGTAACATGTTCATAATTTACTGCATTGCCGTCCCCTGCCGCCTTCTTGATCCCGCGGTCGATCGTGTCATTCGGCATATTGTTTGCCTTCGCCTTGGCGATCACCTGCGCGAGCTTGAAATTGTTCGCCGGGTCGGGTCCTCCCTCCTTTACCGCGACCGCGATCTCGCGTCCGATGATCGTGAAGATCTTTCCTTTTGCCGCGTCGTTCTTCTCTTTTTTGTGCTTAATGTTCGCAAATTTTGAATGTCCTGACATATCTGTCTCTCCTTTATCCCTAACGATTTATTTTTTCACTGGTCTTCCGGGACGCCTTCCTCCTGTTCTGATTCCGGCTGCTGTTCCCGTTCTATTTTCCTCACCAGTACTGATTGTATCACATTTTTCTCCACTTTTACAATCTTAAATGAATATCCGCCGATCTCCACTTCAGAATTTTCATCCTCATCCGGTATCCTGTCCAGCTTGGAAATCAGATATCCATTGAGCGTCTCGAACTCCGTCTCGCCAAAGGAGATGTCAAAGCGCTCCTCCAGATCATTGAGTCTCGTCATTCCCTCGATGACATACTCATTCTCGCCCTTTTCCTCAATATAGTTTTCCTCGGGATCGTACTCGTCCATGATATTTCCCACGATCTCCTCCAGGATATCCTCCATGGTAACAAGACCGGACGTCTGTCCGTACTCGTCCATCACGATCACCATCTGGTTCTTCTGCGACTGCATGCTCCGGAACAGGTCGTCGATATTCTTGGTCTCCGGCACGAACACAGCCTCCCTGACAAGCCCATCCACCGTGCCGATCGGCTGGTTGAGTTCCTCGTCAGAGGTATGTATCCTCATCGCATCCTTGAGATACAGCACACCGATCACATGATCGAGATTCTCCTCGAAGACCGGATATCTGCTGTTGCTCTCCCTGAGCATAAAGGCGAGCGCTTCCTTGAACGGTGTCGTGCTGTCCAGCGCCATGATATGATTGCGGTGCGTCATGATGTCGCTCGCTTCCTTGTCCCCAAACTCAAAGATATTTGTGATCATCTCCACCTCACCGGCCTCGAGCACGCCGAGCTCATGTCCCTCATTGACCATCGAGATGATCTCCTCTTCCGTCACATCCGTCTGCTCATCCGTATTCCGCAGGCCAAAGATCCACAGCAGGCCGTTGGCAGACACCGCGACGATCTTCGTCAGCGGGAAAAGCACCGTCCGCAGAAGCTGTATATAGCGTATAAAACAGTATGCCCACGCGTCCGGATATTTCTGCGCGATCTTCTTCGGCAACAGGATCCCGAACGTCAACAGCACATACATGAGCAGAAACGCTGCAAGGATCAGTCCTGTCCAGCCCAGCACCACATCATCGGCCCCCTGCAGAAAGGATACCTTTGCAAGCCCTGTCCGAAACAGGACTGACCATCTTGGAAGGAAAAAAAATCCCATCACCAGTTCGATCAGCGTCGTTATCATCTGAATGGAATTGACATAGATCGTAGCCCGCTCGGCGATCCGGCTCAGCAAAATGGATCTTCTGTCCTTCTCCTCCTCCGCCCTGCGCTCGATCTCCTTCTCATTCATGAGGCTTATGGCCTTGTTAAAACCAACAAGGACCGCCTCGATAAAGAGCAGCACCAAAAACAATATCATACTACAGGCCGAAGCCCCTCCATCGTCCATCTCTTACTTCTCTCCTTTACTCTTCTGAGTGAATCTCTTAATACATGAATGCGAGACAACAAAGGCATAACCCACAATCCTGCGGGCTATACCTCTCTAATATAACATTACTATAGAAAAACGTCAATATCTAAACCTTGCAAGCCTTATGTATCAAGCTCAAGACTGATTTGCAAGGCTCTGTTCACTCTCTGCATGATCGGAGAGTCCAGATGACATACCTTATCCTTCAGACGTTTCTTATCGATCGTTCTCAGCTGCTCCAGCAGTATCACGGAGTCCTTCACCATATCGTAATTTCCCGCATTCAGCGCGATGTGCGTCGGCAGGTTCGCCTTGTTCATCTTGGATGTGATCGCCGCACAGATCACCGTTGGACTGTGCTTGTTCCCCACATCGTTCTGGATGATCAGCACCGGCCTGACTCCTCCCTGCTCCGAGCCCACCACCGGCCTCAGATCTGCATAGTAAATATCTCCTCTTTTCATAGCCATACACTCCTGTCAGATAAAATCAATCCTGTATGCTACTATTTTTTCCAGCGGAGAAAATTTTATACAATCATGACGCAGATTTTTTAGACACTTTTTCAACCCCATTCATAGATCAGTGTGTCGTCCATCCTGTAGATCCGCGGTATGCGCTTTCCGATATCACAGGCAAGCTCATAGTTGAACCTGCCCGACAGCGCCCCCAGCTCCTCCATCGTGATACAGGCACCGCCGTCCCTTCCGATCAGCGTCACCTGTTCCCCCACGCGCACCGGCTGCTCAATGTCGGTGACGTCGACCATGAACTGGTCCATGCACACACGCCCGAGTATCGGCGCCCGCTGCCCTTTGACAAGCACATGCCCGCAGTTGGAAAGGCTTCTCGGATATCCGTCGCCGTAGCCGATGCAGATCGTTGCGACCCGCGTGTCCCGCGTCGTCGTATAGGTACCACCGTAGCTGATCTCCTGCCCCCGGGGAACCATCTTGACATACACAACCCTCGATTTCAGGGAAAGCATCGGTCTGAGCTGTATCCTGCCGTCAGCCTTCACCTCATCGGACGGCCACAGTCCATACAGGATGATCCCCGCCCGCACCGCGTCCATATTTGCCTCCGGGATCTCCGCGATCCCCGCGCTGTTTGAACAGTGTCTCATCGGGATCCGGATCCCCAGCTCATCATCGACCCGGTCGGCATACTCCTTAAAAAGCGTCATCTGGTGATAGGTCTTTGTCCTGTCAGCCTCATCCGCCGTCGCAAAATGCGTAAAGATCCCTTCGATCTGCAGCCCGGGAAGCCCTGAGATCTTTCTGATCAGCGCCATGCCCTCATCATCGGGGTGAATGCCGATCCTGGTCATGCCCGTGTCGATCTTGATATGTATCCTGCAGTCTTTGCCCGCTGTCACGGCAAGATCTGACAACTCCTTTGCCGTCTCATAGGTAAATACCGTGGAGCGCACTTCCTCCTCAATGATCTGCCCATAGCTGTACGGAAATGTATATCCCAGTATCAGTATGGGTTTTTGGATCCTGGCATCCCGCAGTGAAAAAGCCTCCTCCGCGGTGGCGACCGCATATCCCCATACCTGTTCCTCCTCCTCCAGTATCCGCGCGATCTGGATGGCTCCGTGCCCATAACCGTCGGTCTTGATCACCGCTATGATCTTCGCAGCTTTGTCGATGCTGTTTTTGATACTTTCTATATTGAACTGCAGCGCGTCAAGGTCGATCTCTGCCCAGGCTCTTTCATAGTGTTTCATGCTGTCCCCTCCTGCCGAAATTCTATTATTCTATTCTTTCTCTATATCCTTCAGCGACTTGATGATATCCTGCGCCATGATATAGTAGGCCGATGTCTTCTCCCTGGCGGCATCCCCCGCAAGACCATGCGCATAGGTTCCCATCACTGCGGCCTCAAACCCGCTGTAGCCCTGTGCCAGCAGCCCTGCGATGATCCCGGTCAGCACATCCCCCGAACCGGCTGTCGCCATACCGTCATTTCCGCTGGAATTCAGGTACGTCAGCTTTCCCCTCCTGGAGACGAGCGTTCTGGCATCCTTGCACACAAGGGACACATCATACTTTCTGGTGAAAGCCTTGCAGCTGGCCAGCATATCCTTCCTGATCTCCGCCACCGGCCACTTCATCAGCCTGGAAAATTCCCCGAGATGCGGCGTGAATATGACATCACTGTCATTTTTCCTGTATCCATACGCAAAATATTTTAAAAGCCCCGCATTCTGTGACAGGATATTCAGCGCATCGGCATCCACGACCATCGGCTTATCACACTGCGCCAGCAGCGCCGCCAGGATCGCCTGTGCCTTTTCCGACACAGAGATCCCAGGACCGACAGCCACGATATCCGCCCACTCCACACCACTGGCCAGCATACCGGACTCCGCCGGCGTGAGCGTTGTCCCTTCATCGTATATCTCGTCATCATAACCGTCCACGATTGCCTCCGGCAGCCTTTTTAAGAGACTCTCCCGGTTCTGCGACGCAGTGAAGATCCGCACCATGCCGGCGCCTGTGCGGTAGGCGCTCAGGGCAGACAGGAAACAGGCGCCGCCCATATTTCTGCTCCCGGCGATCAGCAGAACTTTGCCAAACGATCCCTTGTTGCCCGACAGGCTTCTTCCCGGAAAATGCAGGTCTTTTTCCCAATCTGTAAACGTCACGACCCCTGATCTCTTGTTCGCCGTGACTGCGCCCGGGATACCGATCGGCGCACAGACCACCTCGCCCGCGCACGAAGCGCCAGGGTACAGCATCAGCCCCAGCTTTCTGTAAGCAAAAGTGACCGTGATGTCCGCCTTCACGGCACATCCCATGATACTCCCGTCATCCGTATTGACCCCCGACGGGATATCCACCGCCACCACCTTCGCCCTGGAAGCGTTCACCGCCTCGACAGCCCTGCGGTGATCCCCCTCGACATTCCGGGTGATACCGATACCGAATATTGCGTCTACGATCACATCGTACAGCGTATGCTCCACACCGTAATGAATCGGAATGTTCAGTCTCTGTGCCGTTTCAAGCTGGGCGGCGGCCAGAGGCGACAGTCTGGACAGATCCCCGACCATATTGATCTCGGCACGTATCCCCCGCTCATTGAGGATCCGCGCGACAGCGATCCCGTCACCGCCATTGTTGCCGCTTCCCGCCATAACGCCCACGTAGATATCCGGGCCGTATCTGTCCAGGATCACACTGACCGTCTGCAGCGCGGCGCGCTCCATCAGCACAGCCGCCCCGATGCCGTACTCCTCGGTCGCCGCCTTGTCACAGGCTTTCATTTCCGCCGCTGTCAGCACATATTCCATAAGCATTACCAGCCTTTCCTCAATTATGATATACAGTATACCACATCCACCTGTGAAAAAAAACTCCAAAACAGTTATTCCTGCTTTGGAGTTTTCTCAGATACCAGATCTTTTGCCTTATTCAGTACATTCTGAGGGTTATATTTCATATCGAACATATCGATCACATCCGGTCCGAAGATCGAGTGCATATAATTGTACATCTCATCATTCCAGATCTCCTTCTGCTGCTTCTGGATGATCTTTTTCTTGAGCTGTACCTTGAAGTCAGACACCCACTGATTGATCTCATCGATCTCCCTGACATTCTGCTGTATCCTGCTGTAGCACAGGCGCATCGAAGCCAGCATCAGCGCAAAATTCGCCTCGTCGATCTGCCTGGGTATATCCATCAGCTCATCGTTGTAATCCTCCATCTTCTGGTTGGATTCCTCGATCATGCGCTTGTTCTCCGACATTTTCTTTTCCTTCGCCGTGCTGTCCGGAAGCTCCATGATCGACACGATCTCCTGCATCAGCTTCTTCTTGAACGCAGACAGACTCTTTAACTCGGTGTTGAGCTTGCCCTGCCGCTTCAGGATCTCGTTGAGAGCATCCTCAAGCCGCTGGATCTCCTCGTTCGCCCCCGTCTGCGTAAATAGCCTGTGCCACTGGTTATCCAGCGTCAGGACCGGAATCTTTTTTCCGATCAATGCCTCCCGAAAGACCTCGTCCTCCTGTTCCATATCCATACCCCCCATTTACCTCCGGGCATCCCCCTGCCGTGTCCCCTGCCGCAAGCCTTATTGGTTCGCGATCCCATACGACAGCTTCATAAGGCTGTCCGAGAGATGTACATTCTCGACAACGATACTCTCCGGCACATTCAGATCTACATGCGCAAAATTCCAGATCGCCTTAATATTGCATCTGGCAAGCAGCTCTGCTGTCCTGACCGCACCGTCCTTTGGAATCGTGAGCACTGCGATGTCAATATCATTCTCCCTGACAAAACGTTCGATCTTCTCCACCGGCTGCACCGCGATCCCCCTGAGCTCCTTGCCGTACAGTTCCGGATCTTTATCAAAGATCCCTTTTACCATGAAGCCTCTGCGCTCGAAGTTCACATACTTGGCAAGCGCCTGTCCCAGGTTTCCCGCGCCTACGATGATCAGGTTGTAGGACTTGTTCAATCCCAGGATCTTCGCGATCTCTTCGTACAAATATTCCACATTGTAGCCGTACCCCTGCTGTCCAAAACCGCCAAAATTGTTAAAATCCTGCCGGATCTGTGATGCAGTGACCTTCATCAGTTTGCTCAAATCCTGAGATGATATCCTCTCGACGCCACTATCCTTCAAATCTCCCAGATATCTGTAATACCTGGGAAGCCTGGAAACAACAGCCTGCGATATAATCTTATCATCCACGATCCCTAACCTCCAAATGTCCCTTTCCTTCAGCCATGCACGTTTCATATGCAATATGCCAAAAAAATAACAAAATATATAGAATATATTATACAATCCTGTTAAATGATTGTCAATTCTTTTTCTGATCGTAATTCCAATTCGGGATTCCGATTGATTTTATTTCCATTCTCTTTTATAATAGGTAAATGAATATTTGAAGGAGGAGATCCCCATGATCTTATCATGCAGCAATATAGACAAGACTTTTGTCGACAACCATGTCATCAAAAATGCTTCCTTTCATATAGAGGATTCTGAGAAGGCGGCGATCGTCGGCATCAACGGCGCAGGCAAATCCACACTGCTCAGGATCATCACCGGCGGACTTCCTGCGGACGCAGGCAGCGTGACCTTCGCAAAGGACACGAGCTTTGGCTACCTGGCACAGCACCAGGCTGTGGACAGCGAGAACACGATCTTCGGCGAGCTGCTCACCGTCAAGCAGGAGGTTCTCGATCTCGAAGCCGCGATCCGCCAGACGGAATCTGACATGAAAAACGCCTCCGGCGGCGAACTTGACGCCCTGCTCAAAAAATACGCAGCCATGACACACCGCTTCGAGGAGCTCAACGGCTACGCCTGCAAGAGTGAGATCACCGGCATCTTAAAAGGCCTCGGTTTTCAGGAGGACGAATTTGACAAGAAGATCGCCACACTCTCCGGCGGTCAGAAAACGCGGACAGCGCTCGGAAAACTGCTGCTGCAGAAACCTGACCTCATCATGCTCGACGAGCCCACCAACCACCTCGACCTCAACTCCATCGCGTGGCTCGAGACCTACCTCCTGAATTACAAAGGGGCTGTCATCATCGTCTCACATGACCGTTATTTTCTGGACAGGATCGCCACAAAGATCATTGAGATCGACAACGGCGTGGTGTCCTCTTTCAATGGCAACTACTCGGACTATGCCGTCCAGAAAGAACATCTGCGCACTGAACAGATGAACGCTTACCTGAACCAGCAGCGCGAGATCAGGCATCAGGAGGAAGTCATCGACAAGTTAAGGCAGTTTAACCGCGAAAAGTCCATCCGGCGTGCCGAGAGCCGCGAAAAAATGCTGGACAAGCTCGAGCGCCTCGAAAAACCTGCCGAAGTCAGGGATGACATGAAACTGACCCTCACCCCGCACAAGACCAGCGGCAGCGATGTCATGCAGGTCGAAGGTCTGTCCAAGAAATTTGACGGCCAGCAGCTGTTTGAGAATGTCTCCTTCGAGATCAGGCGCGGCGAGCACGTCGCCATCATCGGTGACAATGGCACAGGCAAGACCACCCTCTTAAAGATCATCAATGAACTGGTCCCCATGGACAGCGGAACGATCCGTCTCGGAACCAACGTGGAGATCGGCTATTATGATCAGGAGCACCATGTACTCCATATGGACAAGACATTGTTCGAGGAGATCAGCGACGACTATCCGTACCTGACGAACACAGAGATCCGAAACACCCTTGCAGCATTTTTATTCACAGGGGAAGATGTCTTCAAGAAGATCAGCGCACTCAGCGGCGGCGAGCGCGGGCGCGTGTCCCTCGCCAAGCTCATGCTGTCCGAGGCGAACTTCCTCATCCTCGATGAGCCGACCAACCACCTTGACATCACCTCAAAAGAGATCCTCGAGACAGCGCTGAATGCCTATGAAGGCACTGTTCTCTATGTCTCGCACGACCGCTATTTCATCAACAGGACGGCAGGCCGCATACTCGAACTCACGCACCAGCAGTTTGTCAATTATATCGGAAACTACGACTATTATCTCGAAAAAAAGGAGCTCCTGACACCTGTATCGGAAACTGCCTCCAGCGCCGCAGAGGAACCTTCCGCACAGAAGCTCGACTGGAAACAGCAGAAAGAAAACCAGGCACTGATACGCAAGCGGGAAAATGACCTGAAAAAATGCGAGGAAAAGATCGAGGCGCTCGAAACCCAAAGCGCCGCGCTCGACGATGAGATGGCAAAACCCGAGATCGCCACAAACTCAGCAAAACTTCAGGAGATCGCAGGGGAAAAAGAGCGCATCACCGCCGAGCTGGAAGCACTCTACGCCAGATGGGAAGCACTATCCGAATATCATTAAAAGGAGAGATATGTTATGAAAAAATTCTTAATCATCGACGGTTCCTCGATGCTCAGCACTTCATACTATGGAAACCTGCCCAAATCCGTGCTCTACGCAAAGACGGACGAGGAGAAGGAAAAACATTACTCCGAGATCCTGCAGACCTCCAAAGGCGTGTACACAAACGCCCTCTTCACCATGCTGCGGACCCTGATCGCCCTCTACAAAAAAGCCAGGCCAGACTATGTCGCCGTCGCCTTTGACGTGTCGCGCGACACGTTCCGGCGCACCGTTCTGGGCGCGGAATCCTACAAGGCAAACCGCAGGGAAGCCCCTGCGCCCTTGCGCGAGCAGTTCATCGCCATGGAAGACCTGCTGCAGAAAGCGGGCTGCCAGGTACTGATGGACAAGGATTACGAGGCGGACGATTTCGCAGCATCCCTTGTCAGAAAATTTGAATCGCCGGAGCTTGAGACGTACCTTCTCACCAAGGACCACGACTATTTCCAGCTGGTGAGTGACCACACCAGGCTGTGGCGCGTCACCGACAAGGAAAAAGTCCGGGACATGCAGCAGCGCTACGGACTCTACGCCGGCAGGAACGGATACACTCCGCTCCCGGCCGGGATCTTTGAGTACACCGCTGATATCGTCTACTCCGAGGAGGGCGTGTATCCGGAAGATATCGTCACCCTGCTGTCGATCACCGGCGATCCCGGGGACGGTATTCCCGGATGCAGGGGCGTATCCTCGGCGGCCGCCCCGCTCGTAAATGAATACGGCTCCCTCGATGCCATCTATGCTGCCATCGAGGACTGCGAGGGCAATAAGAAGAAGGAAAAAGCGCTGTCCGACTTCTGGAAGAACAGCCTTGGCATCGGGCGCAGCCCGCTGAATGCCCTGAAGGAAAACAAAGAGACTGTGTATCTGAGTTACCAGCTCGCCAGAATGAAGGACGACATACCCATCACACAGTCCCTCGAGGACTTTAAACTGCATATTGACCAAACCGTTCTCAAAGAAGAACTGCGGCATTACGAGATGCTCAGCCTGATCGCGGAATTGAGATTGTGATCAGTCAATAACAGGCGCACAGCGGTCAGTCCCGCTGTGCGCCTGATTTTTTGGCACGATCACAATGCATCAAAAGTCTCCCGGATCGCCCTGATAAAGTCCAGACTGTTTAAGATCACCGGGTTTTCGCAGGTCGATATCAGGGACAGGCTCTTTGTCATCTTCCCGTCCTCGACTGTCTTGATACAAGCCCTGTCCAGCTTGTCCGCAAAATCCTGGAGCTCCTGTATCCCGTCCAGCTCGCCGCGCTTGCGCAGCGCGCCCGTCCATGCAAAGATCGTTGCGATCGAGTTCGTGGAGGTCTCCTCCCCTTTCAGATGCTTATAGTAATGGCGCTGCACCGTACCGTGCGCCGCCTCATATTCGTAGACGCCGCTCGGCGAGACCAGCACGGAAGTCATCATCGACAGATCACCGTATGCGGTCGCCACCATGTCGGACATCACATCACCGTCATAGTTCTTGCACGCCCATATAAAACCACCCTCGGAGCGGATCACACGCGCGACCGCATCATCGATCAGCGTATAGAAATACTCGATCCCAAGCTCCTCAAATCTGGCCTTGTACTCTGCGTCATAGATCTCCTGAAAAATATCCTTAAACGTATGATCATATTTCTTGGAGATGGTATCCTTCGTGGCAAACCACAGATCCTGCTTCGTGTCAACTGCATAGCCAAAGCACGCCCTGGCAAAGCTGGCGATAGACGCTTTGGTATTATGGATGCCCTGGATGATGCCGGCTCCGTCAAAATCGTGGATCAGCTCCCTCGTCTCTGTCCCGTCCTCCGCGGTGAAGACCAGCTCCGCCTTTCCTTTTCCCGGCACCTGGATCTCCGTGTTCTTGTACACATCGCCGTATGCATGGCGGGCGATCGTGATCGGCTTTGTCCAGTTCTTCACATATGGAACGATGCCCCTGATCAGGATCGGCGCGCGGAACACTGTTCCGTCCAGGATCGCCCGGATCGTCCCATTCGGGCTCTTCCACATTTCTTTGAGATCATACTCGGTCATTCTCGCGGCATTCGGCGTGATCGTCGCGCATTTGACCGCCACACCGTACTTTTTGGTCGCCTCCGCGGAATCCACCGTCACCTGGTCATCCGTCTCGTTGCGGTGCACCAGGCCAAGGTCATAGTACTCGGTCTTTAAGTCTATATACGGAAGGATCAGCTCGTCCTTGATCATCTTCCAGAGAATTCTGGTCATCTCGTCCCCGTCCATCTCCACCAGCGGTGTCGTCATCTGAATCTTTGCCATCATTGTCTCCTCCTGTTCATAATGGTATACCGTCTTTTAGGGTTTCTTCGTATTTTTTATACCCAGACCACATTTTACCATATTTTTGTACGCATTACAAATATGTTCGTCGGCAAGTTTTTCCGCGCGCTGGGCATTTCCATCGCGGATCGCCTCCATGATACTCTTGTGCTCCGCGACAGCGGCAGCGCTCCTCTCATGGCTTGACAGCGTCTGCTGCCGCTCCTTCTGCACATACTGGTGAAAATCCTTCAGCAGATGGATCAGCATCTTGCTCTCGCACGCCTCATACAGATTCATGTGGAAACGGTTGTCCAGCTCGATCAGCTGGTCGTAGTGCTCCTTCGACAGATGAAATTCACTCAGCAGGATGATCTCTTCCAGCGCCTCGATCTTCTCCTTCGTGATCTTCTCCGTCGCCCATCTCGCGCACAGTCCTTCCAGCAGCGAACGGATCTCGTAGATATCTGCCACATCTGACGCGGAAATACCCGTGACATACGCACCCTTGTTCGGTACGATACGGATCAGGCCTTCCAGTTCCAGCTGCCGGAACGCCTCGCGCACCGGCGTCCTGCTCACGCTGAGTTCCTCCGCGATCGCCGCCTCCCGGAGCTCATCGTTTTCCTGGTATTTTCCATTCAGGATATCCTCCCGGAGCTTTCTGAACACCCTGCCCCGCAGCGAATACTTGTCCGGCGCGTCCTGGTTTACATCATACTCACTCATCCGATCTCTCGCCACCAATCCCTTTTATTGTCACGCCGAGCGTCCTACATCCCTCTCCGATCACGGCGAGCAGTTCGTCGTCTGTGAGAACCGTAACCCTGCCGCTCTCATACTCCGCATCCACCCACGCCTTCACATACGCCACAAGCTCCGAGGACTTGCTGATCTTTTCGTCCTCCTGCAGCTTGAAATAGGTGTTGATCCAGTGCGCGATCCCCGCAAGTCCTGATGTGTTGGACACCGCGCACAGCACGGGCCTGTTGAGGAATTTCTCCGTGTCAAAAATATTGTAGATCTCCTCGTTTTTGAGCAGTCCGTCCGCGTGGATCCCCGCTCTCGTGACATTAAAGTTCCTGCCGACAAAAGGCGTCCTCTCCGGAATATGATATCCGATCTCCTTCTCGTAATATTCTGCAAGCTCCGTGATCACGGTCGTGTCCATCCCATTCAGTGTGCCCTTCAGCTGTGCGTACTCAAAGATCATCGCCTCGAGCGGTGTGTTTCCCGTGCGCTCACCGATGCCAAAGAGTGACGTATTGACGCCGGAACAGCCATACAGCCACGCCGTTGTCGAGTTCGTGACCGCCTTGTAGAAGTCGTTGTGGCCATGCCATTCGATCCATGCATGGGGCACACCGGCATGCGTGTGGATCGCGTAGATGATGCCCTGCACACTCCTCGGGATGACCGCACCGGGATAGTTCACGCCATATCCCATCGTGTCGCAGGCGCGCACCACAATCGGGAGGTTGTACTGTGCCGACAGCTTCATCAGCTCCTGGCAGAACGGCACGACATACCCGTAGATATCCGCCCTCGTGATATCTTCCAGATGACACCGCACGCTGATGCCTTCCTCGAGACAGTCCCGCACGACGGACAGATAATGTTCCATCGCCTGGCGCCTCGTCATCCTGAGCTTCAGGAAAATGTGATAATCAGAACAGCTCACAAGAATACCCGTCTGCTTCATGCCGATCTCCTTCACCAGCTTGAAGTCCTCCTTGCTCGCGCGGATCCACGAAGTCACCTCCGGGAACTCATAGCCGCGCTCCATACATTTGTAGACTGCATCCCTGTCCTTCTGGCTGTACAGGAAAAACTCGCTCTGGCGGATCATGCCGTTCGGACCGCCAAGCCTGTGCAGATAATCGTAGATCGCCACGATCTGTTCAGTGCTGTACGGCGCCCTTGACTGCTGCCCGTCCCGGAAGGTCGTATCCGTGATCCAGATCTCCCTGGGCATATTGTGCGGTACCACCCTGTCATTAAACGGGATCTTTGGTATCTCATCATACGGGAACATATTGCGGAATGCGTTGGGCTTCTCCACATCCTGCAGCTGATACATATGCTCCTCGATCTGCAGCAGATTATTGTGGTCATTCATGGTTACCGGCCGATTCTCAAAGTACTCACTGTTGTTTGCCATATCTTTCTCCTCCGTTCCTGCAACCTGTCTGTTGTGTTTCAAAACACAGGTTTTGTACTCGTGTATTATTGTATACAAATATACAAACATTGTCAATATCAAAATATCATGAAATCTAATATAACATCTCCGCCTGCGCAAAAAGTCTGTCGATCTGGAGCATACCGGCCCCCTGCACACTCCAGCTCTGCCCCAGGTCTGCGGCCGAACCGAGCAGAAGCCGCCGGAGCTCCTTGTTCGTAAGCTGTGGATACTTCTGCAGGCACAGTGCGCATGCACCGCTCACGATCGGCGCCGACATCGATGTCCCGCTCTTGGCAATATACGGTTTCACAGCATACCGGTAATTGCATGATGTGATATCCGTCCCCGGCGCCACGATATCCGGCTTTTTCAGGGGATTGAGGATGCTTGTGATGGCCGTATCCTTCCCGGGGCCCCTGCTCGAGTATTCATTGCACAGCCTGCCGCCGTTCCCCTGATAGCTGCCATCATGACACCCCACACAGACACATCCGCCACACTCGCCGATCGGCGACAGTGTCATGGGATTGGGACCCTTGTTGCCCGCAGCCGCCACGATCATGACATTCCTGTCCCACAGATGCCGTATATACCTGCGGAACTCTTCCCAGTCTCCCGGATCGATCCCATCCTCCGATTCCATCTCGATCGATATGTTGAGGATCCTGACAGGATATCTGCCGAGCAGCTCTGCTATCCACATCAGCCCGCGGGTAAGGTTTTTCAGACTGCCTCCGCCGTTCCTGTCCAGAACTTTGCCGCATATAAAGGTACACTCCGGTGCGATTCCACGATATTGCCCCCTGGACATCGATCCGTTTCCACCCAGAATCCCGGACACATGCGTCCCATGTCCGTTATCATCATAATACTGCCGTTTATCCAACACAAAATCCCTGAAGACCGCGATCCTCCCCCTCAGATCCGGGTGCGCTGCCACTCCGCTGTCCAGAACCGCCACACAGACGCCCCTGCCTGTGTAGGGCGCCGCCTCGCTGTGGTCACAGCCAATCATTCTGCGTACTCTGTTCATTTTCATTCCCTCTGTGATCATCCACAATATCTGCCTGAAAATGCACTGCCGGATGATCACGTTTGTATCTTCACATTAATATATGATGGAAATGCCCTAAAGTACACAAAAAGAGGCTCCTCATTTCGAGAAGCCCCTTCAGCGTGTAAAGCCCTATTCATTTCGTATCGCCGCGAGCGGGCTCAGACGCATCGCGCGGAGTGACGGGATAAATCCCGCGATCATACCGATCACGACCGCGAACACGATCGCGAGCGGACTCAGCCACAGCGGGATCCGGCAGATCGCTCCCGAGATCCCCATGTTTGCTGTCGCATCGCTCCCGGCCACCAGCCCGTTGATCGCCAGGCTGAGCAGATAGCTGAACCCGACGCCGACCACGCCGCCGATAAACCCGATAAACCCTGCCTCCATCAGAAACAGTCCCTGTATATTGCGGATATCGCAGCCGAGCACCTTCATGACGCCGATCTCCTTCGTCCGCTCATAGATGGACATCATCATCGTGTTCGTGATACTGATCGCCGCCACCAGCATGGCAACCGCACCGATCGCACCGAGCACCGCCTGTATCATGTTCATGCTGTCAAGCTCCTGCTGGATCCACTCCGCGGAGCTGTTAGCATTATATCCCATGTCATTGATCATCTCCGTCAGCGCGGTCACATTTGCCATGTCATCGACCTGGACAACCATCTCCGAGTAAAACAGCTCCTTGTATGGCTTGCCGTTTTTTCCGGTAGGCTGCCCCGGTATGGGATTCTTCTTGAAGATGCGTTTCAGTTCCGCCTTCAGCGCATCCATGTCGCACAGGACGCTCTGGCTGTACTGATTGCCCCACTCCCCGAATTCGCCGTCCATCAGGCCGCATGCCTCTATGACATACTTCTTGGGCTGCTTGACCGGTGCAGATCCGTCTCCGGAATTTCCTCCCCCCTGCGAATTCCAATACGCATCCTGGTCAAAGATCACAAAGATCGGATCGTTCATCAGGTCAACATTCGGCATCTCGTTGTTCTCCCACCAGGGCGAGACATTTGTCTTGTCGATATAGAAATTCATGAGCACGTTATTCCCATAGAAGAACTTGAGCTCCGTATCCGAATCCGGCAGACTGCCCTGCGCTATCGGAATGTTCATTGTCGCAAACTCTTCCTTCGTGATACCGTATATGTCGAGATACCCCCTGTACTGCCCTACCTTCGCGATCGCGGAGAAATTGAGCTTCGGGTAGACCGCCTCGACGTGCTCCATCGACAGGAGCTGCTGGACAAACGCATCGTCGAGACGCTTCTCCTCATCCTGGCTGCTGCTTGACGACCAATATCCCCCGGAATAGATCTGGATCTGTGTCATGGATGTGTAGTTGGAATAATTGTCCAGCATGCTCTGTTTGAGCCCGTTTCCAAGCGCGACCATAACGACGATCGAAGTGATGCCGATGACGACACCCAGCACCGTGAGAACCGTCCTGAGCTTCCGCTTCCACAGATTGGAGATACTCATGCGCAGTAAATCCAGATATTTCATGATACATCATCCCCATCCAGCAGATCCATGTCTTCCTTCTGCTTCTTTGCCTTTCTCTTCTTGGAAACAATGACAACGATCACTGCGATCACTGCGATCACTGCCGCTATGATGCCGATGATCGCCACCAGCGGGATCTTCTTCTGGGCTGTCTCATCCTCCATCGGCTCCATCGGGATATCCTCCATCATGCCCTCATCAAATGTCATCTCATACACCGAAAGGTTCAGGTCCTTCTCATACCGCGACTCGTTTCCTGCCTCGTCCTCATATGTGATAACAGCCTTCACGACGCCGTTTCCAGTATCCGGAGCGATACCTGTCAGCATGGAGTCCACATTTCCCGTATTGCCCGGAGCGATATTTCCAAGATATGTGACACCGTTGTCCACCGTCTCACTCTCATAGTTCACTTTCACATTAAACAGCGTCGTCTTGCCCGTGTTGAAGATGCTAAACATGACATTGGACTGCTCGCCCACCGCGATCGACTCCGGCATGATCTCCGCCGTGCCGGTATCGAGCTTCGCCTCCTGCTTGATCGGCACCGACACATGCGCGACATCAGTCAGATTCACCTGATCCTCGGTGTCATATTTCATATTTACAGTAAGCACATACGGCTTCTGCGAAAGGTCTGCCTTCGCCTCCATCTCGATGCTCATGTCGTATGTTTCCCCTGCCGCGATCCTCTCCTTGTAGACCGAACTGGAGCCTGATGTCGGCAGAAAAGCCGCATAGGTGGCATCCGCATCCTTTCCCTCGACTGTCGCCTCCATATTGAAGAGCACGTTCTCCACAGCCGTCTGTCTGGAAGTATTTTTCACGCTGACTGTCAGGTTGAAGGTCGAACCAGCGTAGACCTCCTCCGGATCCGTCCTGTATCCGGTAACGATGATACGGGGATTTGCCGCCTTCTTTTCCTCATCATCCTCATCCTTGATCAGCTTCTTCTTCGGGTCAGAACCCTTGATATTGATGTACGTCGTGATATCCGTCTCCACCAATGCCCCGCTCTGATAGTAGGTTACGTGGAAGGGCAACGGATAACAGCCTGTCAGCACATCATTCCTGACATTAAAGTACCAGCCGACATCCATGCGCTTATTGAAGGCGTCTGTCGTATCGTCGGCAGCCTGTATGATCTGTATTGTCTGTGCATCATACGCCTGACCGATATTAAAAGGCCATTTCGTCTTGTCATTTGACACGGTCGGTGTCACCACTACATCCGTGATATCTGTCTTGCCAAGATTGATCAGCGACAGAACCACAAAAGTCTGCTCCCCGTATTTCGCATCCAGGATCGGAACCTCATTGGAGAGCATCAGGAATTTCTCCGTACCAGATGTGTTCTCCTTGGCGATCTCCAGCAGATATCCCTCGATCTCCGCCTCATAAGCCGTCAGCTCCGACATCGTGAGGCCTGCGTTCTTCATATAAGTCATGGCGCTGTTGTAGATCTTGTCCATGCGCTTGATCTTCTCGTCTGTCAGTTTATACAAGATCTTCAGATCACTATAATAGCGGTTCAGTTCCCCACGGATCTGATCCTTCCACGCATCCGAGACATACTGGTCGTAAGGCTCATCAGACGAAGAACCTGAATCTGGACTGCCGCCGCTTCCGCTATCCTCATATTTCGCTGCAGATGCTGTCATCGTATTTCCACATAACAGACACACCATCAGCATCAGCAGAAACATCCCCTTTACTTTTTTCATAATCATCCTCCATTCTATCATATGTCCACTATTCCCCTTTTTCTCCGCCCTGCTTATCCGTTTGCTCCACAGAGTCCCTGTTGGCAGTCTCCGTATTGTCGATCATATCCACGATCTTGCCGTCCACGATCCTGATGATCTTGTCCGCAAAGCCTGCCAGTGTGTTGTCATGCGTTACCATGATCAGCGTCCGCTTCTGCTCCCGCACGACATTCTGCATCAGGTTCATGATCTCCCTCGACGTGTTGGAATCAAGATTTCCGGTCGGCTCATCCGCGAAGATGATCTCCGGATTCACCACAAGCGCCCTCGCAACGCCGACACGCTGCTGCTGTCCTCCCGACATCTGATTCGGTCTGTGATCCCAGTATCTGTCAAGTCCCACCATATGTACCATCTTCTTTGCCCGCTTCATGCGCTCCCTTTTGGGTACCCCCTGAAAAGTCAGCGGAAGCGCCACATTTTCCACCGCATTCATCGTCCCCATCAGATTAAAGGACTGGAAGATGAAACCGATGTGTTCTCTCCGGAACCGGACCAGCTGATTCTCGTTTTTGGTCTCCATATGCTCGCCCACGATGATGATCTCTCCCTTTGTCGGCTTCTCCAGGCCGGCAAGCATATTTAAAAGTGTCGATTTTCCCGAACCGGAGGTTCCCACAATGGCACAAAACTCACCTCGGTTGATACTGAAGCTCACCCCGTTCAACGCGCGCACCCTGTTTTCACCGATCCGGTATACTTTATACAGATCCTTCACCGTGATGACCGGCTTGGATCTTTCCGTCTCTGACATCCCAACCTCCTCTGTACCTGATCATTCTTTTTCAACTGTATCGCTCCAATTAATACAGTATCCGTAAATTCCAATGAAATCATAGCACACATTATACAAAGTTGCAACCCATACTTGAAAAACAGCTAAAAAACAAGCAGGGGACTGTCCTGATCCCCTGCCCATTTACGCTGTCCGTATTTTAGTACTCATAATCCACATACTCCGTATCCTTGCGGAGTTTGCCGTGAACAACCTCACTTCTGTACTCACTCGTATCGTCGATCTGATATTTGATGCCTTTCCTGTGATCCGCCATGATATTTCTCTGTTTATCTGTCAGGGAATTCGGGATCTCCGCCTCCGTGATCATGATATCTGCCACCTGTGTGACCGGCGCATACGCAAATTCACTGAACTCCGTGTAATAAGTGTTCATCAGCACAAAGGCGCCTGTCTCCATGTCAGACGGGTAGATATCGACAGCCTTGTCGTATCCTGTCCTGAACTGAAAGATCGCAAGCTGTCCCTTTAGCTCCACATCGTTGTTGAACAGATACTGTACCGTCCTGCTCCCAGTATCATTGACCGTCACATTCTTTGTCACATTGAGATCGATGTCACTCTTGATCTTATCTTCGTAAAGCATCTTAAAGGATACGCCGAGCTCATCATCGATCTTCGTATACAGGATCACTTTTTTGCCAACGTAACTGTTATAGATATCCTTCTTGATCACCTTCTGCTTATTCAGCGTCAGATACACAAACTCATACCCCAGCTCCGCCGCTGTCTTCTGCGCATCCGCGATCTGATGGTCGGCATTGTTCTTGATACCGATCGCACCCGCGGATGTGACAGAATCCATCTTCACATAACAAATCACCCCAATATTGATCCTGTACCAGCCATTGGAATACGCACCGATCACCTGAACCGGAATGTTGGGACCAATCGTCGTGAGGACTGTTGACGTATAGGTCGGTTCTGCATATACCACACAGTTATCCTTTGTGTAGTATGTATCCTGCATCGCTGTGTATGTCGGTCCCTTGGCGTATACCGCCATATCTGCACATACAGGTGTACACAGCACTGCGGCGGCCATCAGAACTGCAGCCGCTTTCTTCTTAAAGCCCTTTCGCATCTTATAACCTCCCTGCTATCAGTAATTCTCAATCTTCGTGCCCTCAGGAAACGAATTTGTCTGGTAAGAACACTTTGAATTGACTGTTACCTCCTTGAAGACAGCTCCCGCAAATGCAGACGAACCGATACTGAGCGTATTTTTGGGTATCGATACATTTGCAAGCGCCGTGCAGCCCGTAAATGCACTGTCCCCAATACTGATCACGGACTTCGGGAACGTCACCTCAGTAATCCCTGTACAGCCTGAGAACGCTGCCTCGGGAATCGCTTCGATCCCTGACCGGATCTCCAGTGTCTTGATGCCGGTGCAGCCCATAAAAGCATTCTCGATCATCGTCTGCATCGTACCCGGGAGTCTCACGTTTTCGATCGCCGTGCAGCCCTCAAAAGCACTCTCTCCGATAAACTCCAACTCATTGGGCCATTTTGTCAGCGCCATCGCGACACATCCCGTAAATGCTTCCTTCTCCACTCTCCTAAGCGAGGAGGGAAGTTTTGTCATCTCCATCCTGCCGCAATTGTTAAAAGCCTGCTCCTCGATCGTCTCGATATCATTTGAGAGTTTGACTGTCTTGAGATTGGTGCATTCGTTAAACGCCTTTTTGCCGATCCTTGTCACACCGTCCGGTATCGTGATCCGTGCCAGCTTCGTACAGCTGTCAAAGACGCCCTCACCCATTTCTGTCAGCCGGTCCGGCAGTGTGACATCCACCAGAAGTTCACTGCTCTTAAAGACATTCTTTCCCAACTTCTCCACTGTGTCCGGAAGCGATACGCGCACTAGCGTCTTGGAACTTGCAAATGCTGAATCCGATATCTCTGTGACCGGCTGGCCGTCTATCGTGTCCGGAACATCGAGAGTCGCCGCGCTGCCGACGTATTTTTTGAGGACTACATGATCCTGATACAGCGTATACTCATACTCGCTGGTCTTCTTTTCCTCCGGCTTCACCACTTCCGTGCTCGATTCTTCCGACTCCGATTCCGATTCTTCCTCCGCAGGATCCTCCAGAAAATAATCGTGGCTTCCATTCCTGTCACCATCCACGGAACCATTTGTCTTTGGGTCACTGCCCGATGTACCTGTCGTCGTTCTCTGTACCTCCGCTGCCTCCCTTGAAGCGGCAGCAGAAGATTCATCCTCAAACACCTTCATCGCCGGCGCATAATTGTCCTGCGAGTCCTCGATGAAGGACTGGATATCGGAAGGGAGCTCGCCTTCCGCCAGCATCTCCCCCTCAGTCTCCGTCTCGGTCTCAATCTCCGAGACGATCTCTGTGGAGGTTTCCGGCTCCGCGCCGATCACTCCCGTCTTATTCAGATACATCCCCAGCAGGATCGCAAATGCAACAGTGCATCCGCCTACCATTCCCCAAAAAAGTTTTTCCATTCTGTCCTCTCCGGTTTAAAACTCATTCTATTATTTATGAAAGTCTTCCTCTGATATTTGCGTGCCATAAAATGCACCGCGGACAACAGTTTTCAATCCCTCGCAGCCTGTCAGACCTGTCAGTGCGCTGCAGTTTCGGAAAGCCTCAGCACAGATCTTGTTCACAGAAGCGGGAACTGCCACATCAAGGATCTCCGTGTGCCCCTTAAACACCTCCGAGCCGATCTGCTTCACCCCTTCAGGTATCTCCACATGTGCATCGTTCCCCCTGTACGCCAGCAGGATGCCATCACCCACGATCAGAAAATCATCATCAGAACTTTCGTTCTTCCAGTTATTCAGCCATGCCGTTCCCTCAAATGCCTTCGTTCCGATATCTGTGACTGTATCCGGTATTGTAATATCCGCCAGATCTTTGCAGGATAAAAACGCCCCATATTCGATCTCAGTGACATTGTCCGGGATGACTATCGACTTCAAGCCGCTCTCCGCAAATGCCAGACGCCCTATCTTCTCGATCTCTTCGCCGATCTCATAACCCGTCAGATCACTCTTCTTATAAAATTTTCTCTGCGCAATGCTGTTATCCTTCGCAGAAGCACTGCTCTGTACATTGACTGTTATCGAAGTACTGCCCTCTTCCTGCGAGCCTGTCAGTGTCTGATCCTGGCTGGCAGAATCCTCGGGCACAACATCTGCCTTCACCCCGCCAGGTATTCCATACACCTGCCCCCGGCGGTTATCCATCAACACAACTGCCCGTCCCGCAACGATCACAGTCTTGCCGATCACATTGTCCGGCTCCGGGACATCGAGCGGATGGATATAACCCTCCGTACTCTGAAACTCCGAAGGGTTTTGTGCTGTCTGCTGGTCATCCTGATCCGTGCTGCCTGTATTGCTGCCCGGCGGCGTCGGCTGGCGGTCATTATCCGTTGTTGTCGGATTCGTCGTTGTCGCTGTATCCGTGCTGCCGCCCGACGCATTTCCAACATTCGGCTTCTCCTCAAGTCCTGTATTGCTGTCCATAAAATCTGTCGGATACTCTGCCTCATAGATCACAGGAATCTCATGGTTCCTGCCAAAAGTATCCGCTGTACTTGATTTGCTCGTATAGATCTTCAGTTCAGGACTTCCAGAGAATGCTTTCCTGTCAATATTTACAACGGAAGCAGGTATCACGACCTGCTTCAGGTTCGCATTGTTTGCGAACGCTTTCTCGCCAATACCGGTCGTCGGATTCTGGATCACGGCATTTTCCACGCTTCCCATACTTGACATCGCCTGTCTGGGAATCGCTGCGACTTTTCTGGATACCATCACATTTTTTGTATTCTGCAGGTTCCAGAAAGCATAGGTATCTATCTGCTCCACCGTTTCCGGCATCGCATAGTTCTCACCCTCACGCGCCGGAAGTACCTGGTACAGCATCGTCATGTTTCCATTATATATCGCGCCATTATAATATGTAAGGTACTCGTTGTCCCTGTCGATCGAGACGGTCGCAAGACTGTCACAGTTCGCAAAGACACCCGATCCCCATGAACTTACATTTTCTCCGATCTCGACAGACGTGAGGGACGTGCACCCCTCAAAAGCACCGGGTCCCACCTGCTCCACACTGTCCGGAAGGATCACGCCCGTGAGCGCCGTACAGTTCTTAAATGCATTGTATGATATACGGGTGACGGAATCAGGGATCGTGAGACTTGTGAGGGTCTCGTTTCCGGAAAATGCCTCGTCACCGATCGTCGTGATCGTATCCGGTATATTGACATACGTGTCGGTTCCCAGATACTTTATCAATGTCGTTCCATTGATACGGAATCTGTCATCCTCCGCGGCCGTCACACCGCCGCCGATTCCTCTGGCAACAGTCACAAGCGCAAGGATTCCCAGTACTGCCAAGCTTGCAAAAGCTATATGTATTCTTTTCATATTGGTCTCCCTTTTCTGGGGAACTGCCATGCGGCGTGATACCGCATGGCAGTTCCCCAGCTTGTTTTTGTGTCTATGCTGCCCTGTATTTTCTGCGTTTGCGTCCATCGCTCAGGACGAACAGCAAGATTGAAACACATGCCATACCGATCGCCGCGAACCACTTCGGATGAATCGGATCACCCGTCGCCGGTGTGGAGTCGAGCATATTACCCGCGATCAGATTATTGGTGTCCACATAGATCACATATGGTGAGAAGTGCGGCGGTACGAACGATACGCATGCGATACCGTCAATCGTCGTAAATCTCGGTGTGATCTGCTGCAGATTGCCATTGTCTGCCGCCGCGACACGCGCATTTCCGCCATACTGGATCAGCACATCCGGAATCGGCATCGTCACTGTGATATTCAGCCCTGTCGTGTCTGTGATCTTGTTCTGTCCTGTCGAATCATAGAGCGAAATATCCATCGGCAGGTACGCCAGTCCGTTCAGTGAACCGTATGTGTTTGTGAGCGCCTGTTCCACTGCCGCTGTCGCCTCTGGTGACTCCGTGATCCTGACAATAAAGTTGTCTGTGGATCCGCTCACCGCCAGTGAAGCCACATCGGTATTGGAGATACCGTTCTTTGTGATATAGATCCTGTTGCCGTTATCGCTGCCCGTTCCGCTTGCAGGATTGCTGACTGTGCCGTTTGTCCCTGTCGTCGATGTCGAACTGCCCGGCCTGTTGGTCACCGTATTGGTCGTGGTATTTGTACCCGGTCTCCTTGACGGACCGTCATCATCATCGTCGTCATCGTCATTCGTCCTGGTCTTATAGTTTGCTGTCACCGTGACATCTGCCGCCGGCATCACGAACGATGTCGACACAGAGTTCGCATTGGCAAATCCCAGACCGGAATTGTTGGTCGTCCATCTGGAGAACACCCTGCTGGAAGAATCCGGCGCATTGGCTGTGATATTGACTGTAGCGCCTGCTTCATACTCACCGCTTCCAGAACCGTAGTTTACTGTTACTTTGTATTTCTTACCACTGTCGCCGCCCGGTGTGTTTCCGCCTGGCTGTCCGCCCGATCCATCACTGAAATTCGCTGTCACTGTTACATTAGACGACGGCATCACAAACGTTGTGGAGGATGATGTCGCACCCGCAAAGGATACCCCTGCTGTTGCTGTCGTCCAGTTGACAAAGGATGCCCCGGCATTTGGCTTGTTTGCTGTAATCGTTACAGTTGCACCCGGTTTGTATTGTCCGCTGCCTGTACCATTGTTGACAGTTACGGTGTAGGTGCCGTCTGGATTCGGGGTGTCAGTACCGCCGCCGATGGCTGTGTTTGCAGTGACTGTAACATTTGCATTTGGCATGGTAAATGAAGTAGCTGGACTTGAAGGATTCAGCAACCGTGATATATACGTACCTGGCTCAATCGTCCACACCTTAAAGTTTGCCTCGTCATTTGCGACAATTGTCACAGAAGTACCACCCTTGACTTTTGTCGGAAAAGTTGAGATCAATGTCCCGCCGATCATGGCCTTGCCATTTGCAACTGTCAGATCATAATCCTTCCCATCTGAGATGTCTGAAGAAGGATCCTCCGCATAAACCGCCATAATTGTTCTGTCTTCTGTTACATCTGAATATGTAGCTGCCCCCACAAGCGGATTTCCGGCTTCATCGCGAACATTTGTGCACATCCACGAATCCTTTTCCCACTTGTAACCTGGTTTATCGGGAGCCGTTGGCGGATTTTTAAGCGTTCCACCTTTTTCTATTTCGATGGTATCAATTACATTTAATTTATCATCTACAAAAGTCAAAATACATGTGCTGCCCAACTCTGACCAGTGGATCCTGTTTCCGTCTATGCCACTCTTCTCAAGCTCTTTTTTGATCTGCTCATAATTTAAATGGCATGTACTCTCCTCACCCTTATAGTTCGTCGAGATTCCCTTGATAAATACTTCTTTCGTCGTCTTAAAATCAAATGCATCTACGGCAATCGAACAATCGGGATTCTTTATGTCTATATACAGATCCCTGTCAGCGGCGCCCTTAAACGCTTTCTGGTCAATCGCCCTGATTGTCTCCGGCAGTTTCACCTGCCACAGATTCGTACAGTTTTCAAACGCCCTCTGCGGAATACGGTCTATCTTAGAAGCATCCAAATCAACTGTAGTAATATCTTTACAGTTTGAAAAAGCGCCTTCCCGGATACTCGTGACAGTGGAGATCATGGAATCCACATTCATTCCCTCTTCACCTGTACCCGTAATCGATCCCGTATAATAATAATGTCCATTATCTGATGTCTGTCCCCTGCCTTCCAGACACTCTACGATCTCTGCCGAACCATCATCCTTCTTCTCATAGAGCAGCAGGTTCTCAAAAGCATACTTAGTAGCACCCGTATTGATATTATACAGGTTTTTGCAGCCTCTGAACGGAAGGTCTCCCATACTTTCTACCGCATTGAAGTCTACGGTAAGCAGGTTTTCGCAGCTATCAAATGCATACTCGGGAAGTTCTTTCACGCCACGCATATTGATAGAAGTGAGGTAATCATTTCCAGAAGTGAATCCTTCCCTATATGTATGTCCCTCATAAGGCTTAGCCCAAATGATATCATCCTTTGTACTATCTGATGGATCCGGTGTACCTTCTTTGAATCCACCGCTAAACAAACCACCTGTAGAAACAATCACCTCTTTATCCTGATCGTTGTTCTCATAAGCAGTATCACCAATGGCCTTAGCATAGAGAGTATCCTCTACATATTTACTGCCATCAAGCGAATATAAGCTTTGCAAGTCTTGTTTGCCTGTTGTATTATTTACAGGTTTATCCGTATCTGGGATAGGAAGCCATTTGAACTCACTTTTTACCTGACTGTCTGTACCATCAGGATTTTTCTCTTGTTGTTCATAGTGATAATTGATATACACATAATCTAAATCATTTCCAGACTTTGTGTCGAAAAACGATTTAGAGTCAATACTTTCAATACCACCCGGCAGCTCCATTTTCAATGTCTGTGATATCGCTTTGCCTGCATCAGAATCCAGCTTTTTCCTGTCGTCGTCCGTGCCGTTATCGTCAATGTAGACAGCCTCAAAGGCATGAACAATATCCGCGTCAATATCCTCATAGTGCGGATAATTAACCAATGTTGCCCTGCCATCCTTGCGGTTGCGGATAATTATCAGATTCAATGGGGCATCTGTCTTGTAACAGATTTGCCTGTCATTCTTTAACAACTCTGAATTATCAGGTGACATGGCAATCTGGAAAGGTTTATATTCAGGATGAACCGCCCCGTGGAATGTCAAGCGCTCGGAATTTGTTTTAAATGCATCATCCGCGATCTTTAACTCCTGCCAGTACTCTGTGCTGTCCTCCGGCAAAGTTCCTGTTATTGCCTGACTGAACACAACATTTTCCAACTGATCACATTCAGCAAAAGCCTCACTTCCGATATTCTTGACACCAGAACCAATATCTACCCACTGTAAAGCCGGCATCTCCTTGAATGCACCTGCTTTAATGTCACTGATACCATCACCGATCGTCAGCTTCGTAACATTTTCTTTCAGCTTTGCAGCATCATCAAAACAACCTTCTTCTATAGAGACAATTTTATATTCCCCTACCATAGTCGGTATCTTGATCCAGACATTGCTGGGATTCGCCGTCGTATCATAGAGGAAATAACTGATCAGCGATGCCAGCTTATTCCCTTTATCTATTTCTTCAATATTGGCAATGTACTCAAGCTTCCCATTATCATCACTTACGCCTATCTCAAAATGGACTTTACCACTCTTGTCGGTAAACTTATATGGCACAGACGTAAGGGCCCATGTACCAGTACCGGTCTTTCCTGCTTTTGCCTTCCACGTAGCTTCCCTTGGTTTTGCGTAACTTGATGGCGTATCAAAAATCTCTGGTCCTTCAACATAAAACCCCGGATCTCCCCACACGTCAACAAATAATGCCTCCGGTTCATACGTAGCTTTGTTAGCCCCCTCTGGGAATACTACATATGCAAGGTTTGTACAGCCTGACAACGTGTTGTCGGGAACCTTTGCTGCTAATTCACCCGGAAATCTCACTGTTTTCAGCGTATTCCTGTTTGCAAGGATATAATCATTGTCATCATTTGTATCCTGCATAGTATATTCAATAGCTGTATTGCCATTGGGAAATTTGAAATTTTCAAGCTCCCCTCCCGGATTCGAGATTGCAAAAGCTCCCTTTCCTATCTTATACTCCTTGGTATTTTTTTCGGGAAATTTTACTTCTTTTAATGCCGTACAATCATAAAATGCATATTTCTCAATTTCGATATCCTTATCCCTTCCTAAATCCTCAAAGGAAATCTCAGTCAGGGAAGTTGTATTGGCAAACGCACCCGCACCAACCGCTGTAACAGAATATGGAATCTTTACGCTGGTGAGCGCTGTGCTGTAAAAAGCTTTTTTATCAATTGTCATGAATGAGTTTGAGCCATCACCACCACCAAATGTAAAATTAATTGTCGCCAGACGACTGCAGCCTGCAAAAGCCTCTTCGCCTATAATCTGGCATGTAGTCGCATTAACTGTCACACTCGTCAAATCTGAGCTGCCAAATGCACCCTTTCCAACAAACTGAATTCCCTGTGGAAGAATAACTGACCGCAGGTGTGTCCTCTGGAAAACCTTATTTCCTGTTTGATTGTTCTCATCATAACTGTAACTTGCAATACCACGAATCTGGACGCTGTCGCTGGCTGCCAGATAATTTTTGTCATCCACCTGGCCAGTATAAGTTCCTGTTCCCGTAAACTGCGGAACATATACACTTTCCGTATCGCCGGATCCATTCTCCTTCGTCAGCCCCTTTAACCGGAAACTCTTTAAATCTTTCTGCCCATTCTTACAATAATTCCGAATGATATGGTCCACAATACCATTCAGTCCATTGTCCGCATCATCAAAGTCTGTCCATGGTGTTGAAAGCCTATATAAGTTGTTATATCGTGTACCCAGGGCATTTGCTTCATCAGCATATCTGTTCCAGTCAGTCGTGTCAGAAGCCTGCCATGTATAGCTGTTGCCTGAAACCCTTGTCAGCAAAGTATTTATATTTGCGACAAGCGCATCTGCATCCTGATTATACTTATCGATCGCCGCAATTCTTTCATCATAGATCTTCTTGCCAAAACTCTCCCCATACATTGCTTTCGAACTAAGATTAGTCAAACCCGAAAAACTAGTATACCCCTGGGCATTTGTATTTGTGTTTATAGTAATGGGTACAGGCACAGATCCATCTGTTATATTTTCAACGTCAATCTTTTCAAACTGTATATTATTCAAACTACTGCCTGTCGGGGCATTGAATGACTGCTGTGTGTTGCCGAATGTCAGTTCAAAGTTTTTGGGCACACCCGAACTCTGCAATGCGCTTTCTACATCCTGAATAAAATTAGCATCAAACTGTACATAGTTGCAATATTCTTTAGAATTAATCGTCAGCTCTGTTTCGCTGCCATGAAATCCATCACCTATGATGTCATTTATAATCATCGCTTCGTTGCCAGTTGCCTTTTTCTGCACTTCAAACACTTCGATAAAGGAACCACCGCCATCCGCTTCTATAATACGCTGTACAGTAGCCGTAGCACCAGTAAAACCATTCTCATAACTATTGGTATAGTGAACCGGGGCACTGTTAAGCTCGGTTGAAATATCCCCTAGCGCCCTACTGTCATCCGCCCGAACAGATCCCAGATTCTCCACCGGTATCGCCGCCACAACGACAGCCATGATCATGGTGAGTGCCGCGACTGTCCGCATGACTCTCCTTCTTAACTTGTAGTTCTTCTTCCTTTTACTCTTTGCCATCTTGCTTCTCCCCACTTCGTTATTTATATTCCCTTTGAATGCCAGTATTCTTTGCTGTCACGATTTATATAAAATCACATTTTGGTCATCCCAGAAGTGACATTGTATCCCTGTATCTTACTCCTTATATGCTGTTCACTGCGTCTGCACCAGACCTGCCGCTTTCGCTGCTCATTCATGTTATTTTCTCCCTCATCCTTTACGTCAAAGCTTTGGGCAGACAGGCTTTACTGACAGATGGAATTTTTATAATATTCCAATACCTTTTTGTCGTCAAACTCCCCGTCAGTACAGTTCTTCTTATATTCCAGGACTGCTTCCTTGATCCGCCCGATTAATTCGATGCTTTCTTCCACTTCCTCTGCAATCTCTTCGTTTGTCCTGCCTTTCAGCATCTTCTTGTATACCATTTTGATCAAGCGCAGTATTTCACCTTCCTCGCGACCTTCTTCGCGGCCTTCTTCGCGACCTTCTTCACGGCCTTCCTCGCGGCCTTCCTCACGAAACTGCTCCATGGTCTCTGCCTCATTATACTCCGTGATGCACATCTGCTTCACCTCCGCCTTATTTGCAACCAGAAACTTTTTTAAGCCGAACTCCTCCGGCATAGCTTCCAGCGCACTGTCCACCGCGGTCTCAATATCCATGCCCTGATTGTTTCTGCGTATCTCCGCTATGAACCATGCATACTCCGAAAGCGGCCTGCACGCCCCCATCAGTTCCTTATTCTTTCCATAGTTGATGTTGATCATCCGCACCCGCACCTGTATGTCGGACTCGGTTTCCGCAGGCTTCCCGTCTTCTGTCAGGAACGCGTCCTTTAATTCCAGTATGTCATCTTCCCTCTCCTCCATGCCGTTGTAAAAGGTCACAAGCTTTGGCACCGGCAGGCGGATCTGTTTTGTACTGTAAATATTCAGCCTGTTCACATGGATGTACCTGTCATAAAGACGCGCCGCATACATCAGCTTCCTCACCGGCATGTTGGGATTGTACGTGGACTGCTGCTCGTACATGTTTGCCGTATCCGTTATCAGAAATGACATGTCATTTTTCATCCCCATATACAGGATATCCTCCATTGTCACAATCTCTATTTCCTCCGGATCTGTGTGGGAGGAGCCGTTTACCGCGTTGTACAGGCTCAGTGTCCATTCTTTTCTCTCCGGCCTTCCAAAGATGAATGAGAACAGCCGGTCCTTGTATTTTGTATTGATCATGTTCTATGCCCCGCTGTACTTTGTGGTTTCTTTTTCCTTTTATTGACAGATAATAAATTTGTAATATTCCAATACCTTTTTGTCGTCAAACTCCCCGTCAGTACAGTTCCTCCTATATTCCAGGACTGCTCCCTTGATCTGCCCGATTAATTCGATGCTTTCTTCCACTTCCTCTGCAATCTCTTCGTTTGTCCTGCCTTTCAGCATCTTCTTATAAACCATTTTGATCAAGCGCAGTATTTCACCTTCCTCGCGGCCTTCTTCATGGCCTTCCTTACGGCCTTCTTCACGAAACAGCTCCATGGTCTCTGCCTCATGATACTCCGTGATGCACATCTGCTTCACCTCCGCTTTATATATTATCGTCATGTTACACCCATCTGATTAGCTTTTGCCCTGATCCTGCTTATGGAAGATTCTGCAGGGATTTTTGTTGTTCTATATTGCCATAAACGTTCCATTGAACGGTTTACATATATTATTATTGTACTATATTTTCTGTCAATTTCAAGTATTTTTCAGAAATTTTATTTATTTTTCGAAAATTATCTTCTTTTACAGCAAAAGAACCACTGTTTCCACAGCGGTTCCGTGATATTGTCTTACTACCGACAGTCGTCATGCGATTCCATTCCCTGGTTTCATCAATTTCTGTAAGGACTTTTCACTGCAACTGTACCAATTCTCATCCTTTACGTCAAAGCTTTGGGCAGACAGGCTTTACTGACAGATGGAATTTTTATAATATTCCAATACCTTTTTGTCGTCAAACTCCCCGTCAGTACAGTTCTTCTTATATTCCAGGACTGCTTCCTTGATCCGCCCGATTAATTCGATGCTTTCTTCCACTTCCTCTGCAATCTCTTCGTTTGTCCTGCCTTTCAGCATCTTCTTATATACCATTTTGATCAAGCGCAATATTTCGCCTTCCTCGCGGCCTTCCTCACGAAACTGCTCCATGGTCTCTGCCTCATTATACTCCGTGATGCACATCTGCTTCACCTCCGCCTTGTTTGCTATCAATAACTTTTTCAACCCGAACTCTTCCGGCATGGCTTCCAGCGCACTGTCCACCGCAGCATTGTTCCACTTCCACGACATGCCGTCGCGTAGAGCGATCACTTATATTATCGTCATATTTCCCACATCTGATTAGCTTTTGCCTCGAGCCCGCTTATGGAAGATTCTGCAGGAATTTTGTTATTCCGCATTGCCATAAACATTCTACTGAACGGTTTACATATATTATATATTGTACTATATTTTCTGTCAATTTCAAGTATTTTTCTAAAATTTTATTAATTTTCAAAAAAGAATACACATTTCCCCAATAAATACAGAAATGATCGAAACCAAAATGATACAAAATCCAGGGATTATACAGATTGCTGATGGTATTTCAAAATAATATACAATTCAATATCTGCAGGAGAGAAATGTGAAAGAGAAGATTTTTACTGAGAATGAATGAAAAACATACCAATTGATGCCACAATATGCTACAATAAGGCAGGGAGCCACCTGCCGTAAACAAAACATAGCACTTTAAGGAGTTTCAGCATTATGATAAAAATTTTATTCGTCTGCCACGGCAATATCTTGAAAAATCCCGAAAGAGTCTGTAAAATCAATGCTTTCACAGTGAGGATAGGCGCTTACTACACCACTACTACACCATTTTTGAAAGAGTCTTGAGATGACATTGTTTACAGCAAAATAAATTCGTTTGCAGGATGGCAGTTTTCTTCATGGAAAGGGAACTGCCATTTGCTATAGAAAAATCAGGGAAACATAATAAAATGTATTGTTGAGTTAAATACTCAAACTTCGCACTTGAATAAGTGCTTGTGTACCTTGAAAATTCAATAA
>ERZ778517.104-NODE-104-length-94827-cov-8.682406_pt1 | contig 94827 bp, 82 predicted proteins | sample MGYA00510341_ERZ778517 | MGnify/ENA primary metagenome ERZ778517 (study PRJEB29527, sample SAMN07138964) | mouse gut metagenome | material: feces | host: mouse | place: China:Nanjing | collected 2016-01-25 ...
GCGTGTGTATTACCGAATTTGATGAAAAAGTTTTTACGGATGGCATTCGTGAAGAGGGATGGGAAGAGGGACGTGAGGAAGGGCTTGCCGAGGGGCTTAGCCGAGGACGCCAGGAGGGGCTCAAAGTGCTCGTCCAAAGCCTGAGGGATTTTCTGCCCGACTTCGAATCAGTCTATCAGGTCGTGACCCGGAATGCGGAATATGCCGGCGTCCCAAGGGAACAGGTTCAAAAATATTGTTAGAGTATGTTGGTCAGGTAAAATGTGTAAGTTTCTTTAATTTAATAAACCTTATGCAAACATATTAATATAAATAGAAGGGGCTGTCGCACTAAGCAATTAGTGTACAGCCCTTTTTTCATAAAAATAACTGCCAGACCTCGAAAATTCTGGCAGTTGATGTAAAATATAAGTATGTCAACACTTAATATTTCACAAAAGAATTATAGTCTAAATCAATGTGGATTTCAACTAAAACTTCCACTAAATTTTGAAATTATGATTCCAGAAAATGATTCTGTGCGTTTACTAAGCCAGTTTGTGGAGACAATGGATTTGACTGGCTTATATTCTACTTATGAACGAATAAATTCAGTATCGCCAAGAACACTTTTGAAGATCATACTATACGCTTATATGAATGGTATTTATTCTTCCCGTTCTATAGAGCTAAGCTGCAAAAGAGATATCAATTTTATGTTTCTTTTGGAAGGTGTGCCGGTTCCTGACCATGCAACCTTTGCACGGTTTCGGAGTATCCATTTTGCACCCTGTTCCAAACGGATTCTTGCAGAAATGTCCAATGCACTCTTTGACTCTGGTGAAATTTCAGGCGAAACTGTTTTCATTGACGGCACAAAAATCGAGACCTGTGCCAATAAATATACTTTTGTCTGGAAGAAGGCCGTAACAAAAAAATCAGGAAAAACTTCTTATAAAACTGGCTGATTTTATTGCGGAGTGTGAACGGCTTTATGAGATAAAGATTGTATATGGTAATACTGTAAAAATGAAACATGTAAAAAAGCTGCAAAAGAAACTTTATGCCCTAAAACAAAGTGAAGGCATCGTCTTTGTACATGGTGCCGGGAAAAGAAAGACGCCGCTTCAAAAGAGTATAGAAACACTAGAGGGCTTCCTTGGCAGGCTTAAAGAATACAATCAGGAAATCCAGGTCTGCGGGGAGCGCAACAGTTATTCCAAGACGGATCATGACGCTACATTTATGCGGATGAAGGAAGATGCCATGGGGAATGGGCAGTTAAAACCGGCCTACAATCTCCAGCACGGCGTAGATTCTGAATATGTCACATGGCTTACAATCGGAGCGCAGCCTACGGATGCAACAACGATGATACCGTTTTTAAAAGATACCGAAACATATTTGAAATTCAAGTATAAAAAAGTTACAGCGGATGCCGGCTATGAAAGTGAAGAAAACTATCTGTTTTTAAAAGAGAATGGCCAGCTTTCATATATAAAACCAGCAAATTTTGAATGTTCCAAAACCCGTAAGTATAAAAATGATATCGGAAAAATGGAAAACATGGAGTACGATTCAGAAACGGATAGCTATACCTGCAAAAATAAGAAAAAACTGACTTATTAAAGTATGCCTTTTTTATAAAATAACAAAATAAACCAGCACTGAATCTGGGATTTAAGTGTAAGAAAGTCCAAAATAAAGCTGTCGCTCTATGAAATTTTATTTCTTAAAGCGACAGCCCCTTCTATTCATAAACTTACTTTACGTTAATGGTAACTTTTGCTGACTTTTTGCCAGAAGCCGACTTAATTGTAATTGTAGCTTTACCTACTTTCTTCGGTATGATGTTACCGTTCTTATCTACACTGACAACTAATGCCGATTTCTTATCAAGTGTGTATGTTACATATTCACTTGTATAAGATGATGTATCACCAACTGTCCATACTGGAAAAGTTTCTTGCGCTGTAGCTTGCTTCGTCTCTTTTATTTTCGCAGTAATAGTTGCGGTCTCACCTAATTTAAGATCATAAGTGTTTCTGCCTTTTGCCGCCGTAGTTGCTGCTCCTCCTACAATTGCCTCTATTGCTGCTGTCGGTTTGGTTACATAGATGTAAGCATACGCTACTGCGCCACCCGATGCATATGCACCAATTTTAATGACACTTCCGTTTTCGGTGCCCGCAGGAATTGTAATCTTAATGGACTTGTTCTTGGCGTCATTCCATGGAGTCTTGCCTGTATACACTTTACCGCCGCTATGGCATTATGGGTTTTGGTTCATGTTTTGGTGATATTTTAGGCGCATATATATTAGATTATGGAAATTCTGTATTCCTTTTTTTCTTTTTTTGATGTACGAAGTGCTGTATTTTTTTGTTATACTGAATGTAAATGTGGCGTGCGGAGCAGACATTGACATTTCAGAGGCTTTTTATTTTTGCTGTAAGGATTGCTGTAAAGCTCGTTCCATGCTTTCCATGCACTCACGTGCCTTGTCAATTGTGACATGGCTGTAAATGTTCATTGTAATTTTGATGTCTTTATGTCCCATGATTTCCTGAATCACCCTTACGTTTGTCTCATTTTCGCAGAAACGGGTACAAAATGTATGGCGCATGATATGAGGGGTAAGGTGCGGGAGCAGAAGCGGTTCCCGGTTTTCAATGGCAGCGGCTTTGGTTTCTTCATCATTGTATGACTTGACAATGCGCGTCAACATTTGCCCTATTGTATTTGGCATATATAGGCGGCGCCTTTTCAGGGTCAGGAAAATGAAATCATGGTAACCGTCCACGGTGAAATCACCGCTGCTGCCAAGCTGCAGATTTTTTTGCCGGAGTGTGAGGAATGCTTTTTTCACTTCCTTTATCATGGGAATGGTACGTTTTCCACTTTCTGTCTTTGGTTCGAATCTCCGCTGCGAATTCCGTCTTCTGTGTCCTTTAATATTTTTCGCTTCTTTTCGCGCAGCCCGGTTAGGCTTGTGTCATAAATACAATGCCGTTTTCCGGTGGAATCCGTGTACTGAAACTGATACCGCCCATCCTTTCGTTGAATTTCACCGGTTTTTAAAATTCTGCCCCGGCTGTCTGTTCTTTTGCTTTCTGCCATAATAACCTCCGCCTTTCTAATTTTTTTCATTTGTATTTTATGGGGACATGCATATTATATCGCAGATATAATATCGTACAAAGGAAAATATTGTATTGGTGTATACCTTGAAAATCAGCGTAAAATTGATATAATATTGATGTGTATCATATAGAATATTAATAGTTAATAGGAGAAGCGGGATGTATCATAGGATAAGGAAAATGATAGCAGTCATTTTGTGTGCCATAATCTGCCTGTCGACAGTTGCGGATGTGTATGCTGAAGAACCTGATTCTGCCATGCCAGAGTTGACGGCCGCGGATGAGTATGCCGAAGAATCTGATTCTGTCGCGCCGGAGTTGACGGCTGCGGAGTCAGATTCCATGGAGACGGAGTCGTCAATACCGGAGACGGATTTCCCGGAGTCCGAGCCAATGATTTCAGAATCGGATTTTGAGGAGCCAGATTCCGATATGGGGGAGCCGGATATGACTGCCTCTACAGAGCCGGAAACAGAATCGGCGGAAACTGGCACGGAGGAAACTGAGGAACAGATGTCTGAGACGTTGGAGGAGAATGCTTCAGCGGAAACAACTGTAGAAAGTGAGACGGAACTGGAGGGTTCGACGGAGGAGGAATCGGACAAATTAATCAAGACAAAGACGGCATTGAAGGACGAGCTGAATCAAAGGCTGGAAGCAGATGGGTTTATTGCGTCGGGATACCTTGACAGCGGGATGGAGGCAGAACCGCTGGGAAGCAGGGGAACCAGGGTGTTTTCAGTGACGGATGGAGTTGTTCCATCACGGTATTCGGCACTGGATAATGGTCAGGGGACTGCTGTAAAGGATCAGGGAAAATGGGGCTCCTGCTGGTCGTTTGCCGCAGTTGCTCCTGCTGAGAGCATATACAGGCGGATTGCGGGAACGGAGGTGGACATGTCGGAAAGCCACCTGGTCAATTTCTTTTATAATGATGATATAGCGGGACCGGATGGCGGACTTGAGGGGGACGCTGTCATACCGCTTGCGACAACAAAAGTGAACAATGGGGGAAACAATATGTTTACCACATTCGCGATGGCAAGGTGGACAGGCATAGCGGATGAAAAAACACATACAAGCCTTGTATATCCAAGTGCGGAAGAAACCGGCAGGACAAAGGAACTCGACATTCCGCAGGAATATGCGCATTCGGATGTTGTGCATATGCAGAATGCCTACTGGATTCACAAAAGTGATGTAGATGCTGTTAAACAGGCGATTATGGACAAAGGTGCGGTTGCTACATATTACAAGCACGACGAGAGCCACAGCAGCAATTATGTTGACAAATCGGAGTACAGCGGTCCGACAGTTTATTATAACACGGTAAATGATGGTGATAACCATGCCATTGCAATTGTTGGCTGGGATGATGATTTTGATAGAAACAATTTCAAGTATACCGCATTGAATAATCTGGTGACAGAAAAAGAGATTCCCATGAACAATGGTGCGTGGCTCATTAAAAATAGCTGGGGTTCAGGTTATGGGGATGATGGGTATTTTTGGATGTCATATGAGGAAGCGTCTCTTTCGGACACAATGCTTGCCTTTGACTTTGAGAAAGCAGACAATTATGACCATATTTATCAGTATGATGGTTCTGCAGGAGTACGTTATCAAAGCGCTGAGACAATTACTGCTGCTGCGGTTTACAGAGGTACCGGGTATCAGCTGGTCAAGGCTGTGGGCGTTGGCATTGCATCTGTGGGAACTGATTATACCATAGAAGTATACACAGATTTGACGGAAATGGACAATCCGCAGTCAGGGATACTGAGTTCGCGGACGAGCGGGACTGTAACATTTCAAGGGTATCATACGATTGAGCTGGAAAAATGGGTGCCAATTTCAGAAGGGACGGCATTTAGTGTCATTGTTACTTTGTCAGGTGGAAAGATAGATGATACCCAGGGAGCGGCAATCTTTGTTGACCAGTCATATGACAATGGAAGGACGGTTCGGTTTGTCGCAAAGACAAATCCCGGCGAGACTTTTGTCAGGGAAGGGGATGCCTGGAAGGATGCTGCCAGTGATGATGTGGCGGAAAAGGTTACATATCGCATTAAGGCATACACATCGGACGGACAGTTTGACATGCCACAGGAAAACATCCCATTGACCCCGGAGATGGTCAGGGAGATAGACGCGCAGGAATTTAACGGTGCTTATCATGAGCCGCCCATTGAGATTCGCTATATGGGTGAGCCGCTTGTCAGGGATGTGGACTTTCAGGTCGTATATTCCAATAACGACATGGTGGCGGACAGGGAGAGTGAAAATGCGCCGAGAGCGGTCATAACAGGGATTGGAAAATATGCCGGGACTGTAGAACAGACATTTACCATCCTGCAAAAAGAGATAACCGAGGAGATGGCGGCACCTGTCACGATCTCATACAATGGACAGGTGCAGGATGACCTGCCAGTGCACAACGGTGAGACGCGGCTTGCCAAAGGAACTGACTACACGATAACCTTTAATAAGGAACCCCGCAATGCAGGAACGTACACGGCAACCATCGCGGGAACCAATAATTATACTGGTGAGGTGCGTGTTCCACTTACCATAACGAAGACCATGCTGACGGAAGATATGGTGGTTGTGTCCGGTGCAGCAGACATCATTCCGGCACAGGAGTATACAGGAACGGCAGTGAAACCGACGATCAGGGTGCTGGTGGACGGTGCTGAGCTGCCTGCTGCGAACTATTCCGTTTCTTATAAAAACAATACGAATGCGGGGGCAGATGCAACAATTACCATTTCGGGAAAGGGGCAGTGCCAGGGAAAAGTGACAAAGACTTTTTCGATTGTGCCAAGGAGTATTGAGCAGGACTGTACGGTTACCGTCGCAAAGGCAGTGTACTCCGGCAAGGCGCTGACGCCTGCCGCCACGGTAAAATGGGGTGGAAAAACATTAAAAAAGGGAAAGGATTACACTGTTTCCTATGAAAAGAACATTCAGGCAGCTGATTTGTCGGCACAGGATGCACCATGTATAACCGTATCAGGAATCGGTAATTACGCAGGCAAAATCACACAGCCTTTCACAATCCAGCCCAAGGAAATAGCCGAGAGCAGTATCAGCGTGCAGATTGCATATGATGAGACTGGGAGCAGGCTGCGGGTTGCTTCTGGCAAAACGGAACTTGATGAGACGCAGTACAGAAAAGATAGTGTTGTGATTTACAAGGCCGGAACAAGTACGCGCGTCGGGATGGACGAACTGGCGCTTGGTGAAAAATATGACATAGAAATTACGCTCTGCGGAAATTACAGGGTAAAGAACAAGGATTCTGCATTCAAAAAAAATATTATGAGCAGGAGGGACATCAATGCCCTCAGCATCCGTTTTGCAGATGAGGACGCAGTATATACTTATAATGCAAAGGCACAGAAACCTAAGCTTGTGATACAGGACGCAAATGGAAACGTGATATCTTCTGCCGGTTATACGCTTACATATAGCAATAATGTCAATGCCGGAAAGGATACGGCAAGTGTGACGATTACCGGAAAAGGCGCATATGCGGGGACGCGCAGGCTGATGTTCACAATCGAAAAGAAAAAGCTGGACGGCACGGCAATACAGCCGATAAAAGACCAGACCTACACACAGAAGGAAATATGCCCTGCGGTGAAGGTGCTTGACGGCAAAAAGGCATTGAAGCCCGGAGCGGGTAAGGACTATACGCTGGTATATGGAAACAATGTCAATGTGGCATATGATGAAGATGGAAATGTAATGGCAGGGGCATATGTGCGAATACAGTTGTCCGATAACTATGAGCTGGATGAGACAGCGACGGTCAAGTATTATAAGATTATCCCCGCCGCCATTTCGTCCGTGACATTTTCCGGTGCATGGTATACAGGTCAGCCGGTATTGCCTGATAAAGTGACAGTCAAAGCCGGAAAGCTCGAAGTACCAGCAGACTGTTATGTGCTTACAGCGGGGAATAACACGGCAGTCTCGACCCGCGCAGAGATTACAGTGACGGCAAGGGAGGGCACGAATTTTAAGGGCACCAGGACAAAAAAATTCCGCATTGCCAAGAGGGAATTAAAAAAACTTGTGCTTCCGGTCATACCCGACCAGCCATACCTGAACCAGCCGGTGACGGTTGACGAATATTTAATCAGGGATCTGGATGGGAATGTTATTGGGACAGACCAGTACGATATTACGATTAAAAACAACAAAAAGCCTGGAAAGGCATCGGTCACGTATAAGGCAAAGAGCGATGGGCTGTACAAGGGGAGTGCAACTGTCAAATTTAATATAACAAAGGCGACGATGGCGCAGGCGATTGACTATGACGCGGCGCAGAGCATCGAAAAGCAGTACACAGGGAGTGAAATTACCCTGACCGATGAGGAGCTTAGGCAGCTTGCGCCCATAAAGGGTGCAGCAGAGGGATATCCGCTTCCATATACGGTGACTTACAGCAAAAATATCAGTGCGGGGACTGCGGTTGTGCACCTGGCGGGAACTGATTATCTGCAAGGCAGCAAAAACATGTATTTTACCATTGTGCCAAAATCGGTGGGGGCGCTTCAGGTTACGACGGGTACGAAACAGCTGAATTATAATGACGGACAGCCAGTGTATCTTGAACTGAAGGAGGTGTGTGACAATGGCACCGTGCTCAGGCAGGGGAAGGATTATATCTGCTCATATGCCAACACTACCGGGAAGGGCATTGCATGCCTGACGATTACCGGAGTCGGGAACTATACTGGGACGCGGTATATTTATTACAGTATCATCTGATGAAAGGAGAATATATGTACGATACGTTAAAGAAGCCACAAAAAAATATGAAACATGCAGCAAAAAAGACTGACCGGATTGGGCTTCCGGATTTCTACAATGGATAAAATGTGTGGCGTAGCTGAGCGCCTGTGCCCAGTGGTTTTCGGAGTACTCCCACCAGTATGCGGGCGTATCGCCGAAATGTTCCTCGTCAATATGGATATCGGAGAATGAATTGAATGTATAAAGGGCATCGCCTGAGGAGTACCCGAGACGCTTGCCGGCAGGGATGTCAAATACTGCGGCCGCTGTCTCCACAGAAGGGTAATCCATCAGGGATGCATTCACTGCGATAACTTTTGTGGCGTCTGCCGGAATTGCCGTGTGATAGCCAAAGGAAAAGGATTCCGTTTTGCCTGCGCCGACACTGAGTGTTGCAATCGGGTCAACATCAAATAAAAACAAAACCCCCAAATGTTTTATGCATTTGGGGGTTTTGGCAGTTTCAATATCAATTTACTTCCTTACCCGAATCTTCCTTTAATTTCTGAATTTCAGCCTGTAGCTGTTCGATGATGGAATTCTTTTCGGCGATTTCAGCCTTATACTGGTTCTGAATAGTACGCATTATACGCAGTCCGTCCTCGCGTGCCTCACACCAATAGCGGGTGACTTCGTCCTGATTGAGGCTGTACATAGTTTCTCAGGTCTGTTCCAGAATATCATCATCGTGAGCAATCATCTTTAATTACCTCCGGTAATTTATCCTCCCATGTCCTTGCTTTGAAAAGCCGGGCCCAGTAATCAAGCTTATATGCTTTGTCCTCGTCTGTTGCCATATCTATCTGTCTTAAGTCTAACACATTCAGTGTGAACTTGTCATTATAAACATAATGTTTTCTGACATTCGGACAAAAGTTTTTTCATCAAACGCCTTTCCAGGTGCGATTGGATTCAGGATGGTGACGGAGCGGATATCCGAAAAATCCAGGTGAAGCAGGGAAGATACAAGTCCTTTTAGGACAGTTTCGTTTTCCTGCATCACGGCACGGAACATGTAGTCGTTCGTCAATGTATAATCAATTTTGCCAAATGCATTCTTGAAAGTATTCATTCTAATCTTCCTGTAATTTTCGTAATGTGTGAATCACAATTTTCATTATACTATCGCGCAAATATGCGGACAAGGTGCTAATTTTTACACTTTGCAAAATGCATGTTCAATGCGCGCCAATATTTCTCCGAATGAATTCCCACAAAATCCCATGGCAAAATACACACTAAATTTTACGAAACATATAAATAAAGACGAAAAAACCATTCATGGTGCACAATTAGTGTGCAAAGTGCAGACAGAAATATAATAACGGACAGAATTGACAAGGATTTCCACAAAATTGTAAAAAAGTTTGTGGAAATGAGAAAGTGAATTAAGGAAAAAAGGCTTACCAAAAAGCTAAATGTTAAGTATAATGAAAGATGTGGTATCATCGGTGGTATCATTATGCCCACCGGTATATATTATTAACGGTGCGTTATCAACGCATCCACCAAACAAAGAAGGGAGATCATGAGGAATGTTTAAACGAAAACTGTTTAAACGGGCACTGCCGATTATCCTGAGTGTCGCGATGGTATTTCAATCAATGCCGGCGACGGCTCTGGCGGCAGAAGACCCGGCGGTGGTTGAGACAAGCGTGGAAGACACAGACACGGCGGATTCCGGTACAACGGACTCTGACGCGGCAGACTCCGCGAACGAAACAACTGCCGACGAAGTGCAGGAACCGGCAGGCGAGGAACAGCAGCCTGATGCGGACACACCTGCCGACGGTGAGGGACAGCCTGAGACGGGCACGCCCACAGACAATGAGGGACAGTCCGAGACAGGCACGACGACAGACGGTGAGACACAGCCTGGCGCGGAGACACCTGTATACACGCCTGATTTAAGACCGAATCAGGAAGGTGAACAGCCTGAGACCGAGGCGACAAGCGAGGAACTGCAGGAGGCAGGCGACGGAAAGGCAGCTATTGAAAGCACAGTAATAAAAGTTGAAAATCTTTCCCTTGCCAGTCAGTTTGAGAAACAAAATGATAAGAGTGAGCCGACATATAACGTAAGTTATAGTGAGGGCGGTAACTTCGATGGCGTTGGAGATGCTGTGAAAGGCGCAGCCAAAATCTACATCAATGGTGAGGACCGTACAGAGGCGCTCAGGAACGACTATCTTTCCTATGAGTGGAGAACCGCAGGCTCTGAGAGCGCAATGCAGGGACTTCCCAAGGAGACTGGCAGTTATGTCCTGCGCCTGAAGGTGACAGCTGTGGAGGGTGTCTGCGGCGATGCCGTATATGACATTTATTTCAACATCGAAAAGGCACAGCTGACATTAGAACTGAAAAATGACATTAATAAGAATGTAGCGACCGGAAGCAAGGTAAGTGACTTCAAGGCAGCTGTACTGGAGAATTATGTTTTAAAATCAGCTGATAACAGCGAGTACGACAGCCAAAAGGCACTGCATGAAATAAAGGCAGAGGACATCGTGCTCTACAAGGCAGGCAGTGACGGCGTGTTTGCAGTGAATGATGACGCGTACTTCAACAGTGAAGAAAAGTATAAGTTCACGGTGAAAGTAACGCTTGCCGATTCTGTTGCTTCCAATTACGAAGTGGATTCCAATAATGAGACAGATAAGAAGTATTATGGAATCGAGTTTGCCGGACTTACAGAGACAAAGGTGCAGGTTGCACTGAAAAATCCGGGAACAGAGATTATCAAGACATATGACGAGCAGAACGCGCTTACTGCGGCGGGGATAGCAGAAGAGTATGTTACCAGCTATGAGGTGGTGACAAAAGCGGACGACAAGGCGCTTGATGAGCAGGAGAGCGCAAAGAAGCTTGTCAGCCCCCAGTGGTACACGAAGGAGAAAGGGATATCCAACACTGCGTTCCCTGAACTGGATGATGAGACCCAGTTTGAGGTTAAAGCCGTTGATGAATATGGAAATGTTGTCGGCATTGACCGATACACATTGATGTCTGAGAACCCTAAGGATGCAGGCGAGTACTATCTTGTGTATGTATATTCCGGTGAAAACGGAAAGTACAAAAAGGGCTACAGTGACCCGGTGAAAGTTACAATCGAGCCGGTATCTCTCGTGCTGAAGCCGAGTAAGGTTGTAATGGTTGAAGGCATGGATAGAAATGCCGTGGCGAAGGCTCTTGCAGAAGCAGAGTATGAACTCTGGAATGGCGAGGCTTCCTATATTAAGTCTTCTGACATTGTAGGCGAGAATGCAACGAGGGCTGATTTCTTCGGTGTGTCATACAGTGATAACGGCAAGACGCAGTATTACAGTCCGGTATTCAAACTGGAAACACGTCAGAAAAAGCCAGCAGCCAGCATAAAGGACGGCGCGACCGAGGAAGAAAAATGGGGCGCATGGACAGAATATACAGGCGCTGCGCTGACAAAGGGAACTGAGGAAAGACCGGTTGAGTACCGTGTAAAATTCAGCGGCCAGAAAACGGTGTATAATGATGAGGGTGACGCTGCAGGGCTGGTAGATGTGACAGACACAACAACCAATTCAGCAGAGAAGAACTACTGCGTAAAGGCAGATGAGGATACCCTCAAAAACAATACGCTCCTCGTGGAACTTGGTACTGCCGCAGCAACAGAAATTAAAGTGGACAGGATTGTCAAGTCATTTATTGATGCGGGCAGGGGCGATGGAACCATTGCCAGTCCGGCATGGAAGATTTATGACGAGGATTATCTGTTTGCAGACAGGGCATCTTACAAGCTTGCGGACGTTACCGGCGAAATCAAGGATGCGCATGAAGATATCACATATACATGGCAGACTGGTGATATGAGCCTGTATGAGGCATATATCCATACAGACGCGGAAGCAAATGAAGGTGCAGACAAGAAACGTGCGGAAGAGAACCTGGTAAAGAGCTTTGGCACTGGCAGCATTGGCATTCCAAGGGATGCAGGCGTTTACCGGCTGCACATTGAATATAAGGACAGCTCGATTCCGCTCAAGAACCAGCCGGCATCAAAGGATGTATACTTCCTGATTAAGCAGCAGGAACTTCTTGTAGTGGCTGACCCGCAGTATGCAAGCTATGGAGATGATGCAGCAGATTACAGAGGACACGGATATAGCATCTATATGCTTGACAATAACAGCGATAAGGGCGAGGAGCTTGACTGGAATGCTGATTCTTTGATGGAATGGAATGCCCTGAGCCTGGGAAAGAATCCGGACGGCACAAACAAGGAGGATGTAAGGGCAAATTACATCCATGCATCAGAGTTTATAAATGATACCGCAAATCCATATGTATATAAGGCAGAAGCTTTCTTTGACGATGCGACTGGAGATGTCCACGACAGGGATGGTTATACCTTATTGGATAAAAACGGCTATCGGTTAAAGTGGTCAAACTATACAAACAAGAATAAGTCAGCATGGGACGCAGAGAAGAAACGCTATGACTACCATACAGAGTGGAGCGACTTTGTCTTCAGCGCAGGCGAGCTTGCGTTTTCTATAAACATGCCTGCGGACAGGGTCTATAATGGGATGCCGGTAGCAGCTGACTTACCGGAAAATTTCATCACACTGACTGATAAGGCAACAGGAGCTCCGGTAACAGATGTACCATTGAACATCGGCGCAGAGGAAGTTGCAGGCGCTGTCAATGTAGGATGGCTCTGGAGTACAGACGATGGGTCCAGATATGTGTCAAGTACAGAAGCAAGATATGGTGGTGCTTACACACTTTATGTTTCTTTTGCAGGAAATGAGAACTATAAGGCAATTGAAAGTCAGGCGATTTACGACAAAGATGGCAATCCATTTACGTTCACAATTAAACCGCTCGATGTAATTGTCACACCGATACTGAATGAAGTGACAGCAGGTCAGACCGCAGATGAACTGGTGGATATATATGGTATTGATGTCAAGGCTGCGAATGAGGCAAATCCGATACCGGAAAGCGATTTAGGTCTGTTTGAGAACATCAGTGGAGAGAGACGCAATGCTTTCACGGGTGCTTGGGAAGATTTTGACGGTTATGCAATCCTTCAAGGCTTCTCTGGGGATAGTGAAAAGTATTGTTACTTTGAAAGCGACATCTTCAGGGACAATACCTACATTGACGATCCATGGTCATCATTTATCAGATATGGCAAGAAATACACTGTAAGGTTTAGCGAAAGCAACATATTATTCGCACAGTATGCGGCATCTTACAACATTGAGTACAGACCGGTGACAGCAGACAAGATTAGCCGCGGCGAAGCAGGCGTAAGGGATGCTTCTTACCTTACATATGCGGATGGCGGTGAAGACGAAGGATGGGTTAACCTCTATACAGAAAGAGATGACCAGGGCGTATACACAATCCTTCCACGTGAGGGAATCCCATTTGCATACAAGAATTATTACAACCAGCTGACAGACGCAGATGGCAATAAGATTCCGATGGATAAAAACTACGTTGCTGTTGGCATCCTTTCACCGATTGAATTTTCGGAGGAGCTTGACAGTGCAGCATATGGAAAACAGCAGTTCCTGTACAGAAAGAGCATTAAGGATGCAGGCGGATATGTGTTAGAGGAAGCATCCGCAGGCTATGAAGTACGTGAAGAACTCACAGCGAACAGATATTATATCAAGGCTTTATTCCCGGTAACACTTGATGAGGAGGGCAAGAAGATTGCTGACCCTGTCAAGGAATTTAAGATTACATGGGAAGAAGGATATACAGAGACATTTAAGCTTGACGTGACAAATGCAAAGCTTGAGTCAAACCTCAGGGAGGCAGTGGCACCGAAGTCGCTTGCATTTAACGGCGTTCAGGCAAAGATGGCAGTCGGCGAGACACAGCAGCTGGATGTCAAGATTACAAAGGTACAGCTCGGTGACGTGATTCAGATTAACTACCGACTTTACAAAGACGGTGATGTGAATGTCACACATAATGAGTATGCGAGCATTGACCCTGAGACAGGACGCCTGACAGCGCTTGCCACAAACAATAAGAAGGCGACACCAGTCGCATTTGAGGCATATCCGGTACGCCTTTCCGCAGATGGTAAGACATTTGAGGAAATCACAGACAAGGGCGTGAAGGTAGCAAAAGGCAAAGTGACTGTATCCGAAGTGACAGCGCCTGCAATCAAGAAAGTGATCATGGGCGACACAACGGCAGAAGTACAGTTTACACATGTAAATGACGGATACCGCAAAGAAATTTATGTGGTAGATGCCAGTGTGGATGCCAGCAGGAAGAAATGGAAGCAGGCAGACTTTGAGAAAGAAATTGCAAAAATGACGAACGAACAGTGGGAAGGCATCTTTGCAATTGCACCAGTTTACGTACAGTCTTATTATGACAAGGGAAATGGTGACTACTTCAGGTATGATAAGAAGTCGAAATTGGACCTGAAAAGTATTCTTGACTTAGACGCAAAGGGTTCCTATGTCGTATATGTCAGAAATGTCAGTGCAGCAAGGACACTTGCTGATGGTTCGAAGGTTGCGCTCTCGGCAGCTGGTACCACGAAGGCATTTGAAACGACAAAGGTACAGGTAAACAGATTATATCCCTGGTTTAATGTGGAGGATGCGAAAAATCCTGTAAAATATTATGCTGATGCAGATGGTTACGTATTTGATGACATCCTTAATGACAGGCTGTATACAGTAAGCCTGTTTGACAAGACGGCACAGGTTTCCCTGTCGGGAAGATTTCCGCAGAAGCCATATAATGAAGCAGCAGAAAATGCTGATGGGTTATTGGTTGACCTTCCGTTAAAGGCGGCAGAAAAAGCATTAAATATCAAACTGTCAGACACATATCTTGATCCGAAGGTTACGTATTATATAACAGACGGCTATGTAGAAGATGGGGATGTATATGCACCAGAGCCTAATATTGTCAATAAAAAGCAGACAAATCCGTCAGCGTATGCCACAATTGCCAAGAATGGCAAGGTTACCCTGAAAGGTGTCGGACGAAATGGCGCGTCATGGGTAAAAATATGGGCAGTGGCAGATAACGAGGTTATGGGTGACTGTAGCCTTCTGATTACAGCAAGTCCTGACACAATTATACCAAAGAAGGTAAAACCGATGAAGGTCGGTGACGGAATCAGGCTGGCAGATTACCTTGAGTATAAGAACGGCAAAAATAAGATTCCAAATTACTGGTCAAGTCTCATTGTAATCAGTGAGGAGGAAATACAAAAAGCTTATGAGGCAGGATATGAGCTCCATCGTGTAAATTACAGTGACTATAATGAGGATAAGGGCAGCTACACATACCCATCAGTGGATGGTGCACTGCGTTACGGCGAGTGGATTATCACGGCAACGAAGGCAAACAGTCAAAAGATTACAGTGAAGTTTACAGACTATAAGATTGACGCAGAGGGGCTGGGCAGTGTGGAGTCTTCCATTGAACTGTCATCGGCACAGATGGATCCGGTCAAGGGCTTAAAGGTAGCTTATGTGGATGATAAGTTCATCACAGTGAACTTTGCTTATGCAGGACATCCCGATGCATTTGACATTGAAGTGACGGATGCAAGAGGAAGCGTCGTATATAAGAAGCTCGCATGGAGACAGGATGCGCTCAACAATACGGTTCCGAATGACGCGGACAGACCATGGATACAGGAAGAGCAGCGTTCCATCGTAGGCGATTGTCCGTTTGGTCACAGTGAGTGGCAGAACTTCAAGTATTTTGCAAAGACAAAGACTTATGCATATACGATTCATACGGATAAGCTTATGAGACTCTCTGCATATACCATTTCCGTGAAACCGGTATACAATGGGGAGAGTGCGGCAAAGGCAGCGACAGCAAAGACAAAGACTACAAACATACCGGCATCCTATTGGAACCTGAATAAGAAGGAACCAGCTTATTATACTGGTATTGCGATAGACGGTATATATGACAGAGATGGCAACTATGCTTATTTTACATCAGGCAACACATATACACTGGAAGCTGAGCTTGATGGCTACTATGATAATGACCTGGCGAGAATCAGGGGGACAGATACCCTGACCTGGAAGAGCAGCAATACAAAGGTTGCGTCCATAAAGGCAAATCCGGGTTCCTACACAGCGACCTTAAAGGCGGTACAGCAGGGTACTACGACAATTACAGTGACATCAAAGATTACGAAGAAGGTAATTGCAAGATATCTAATTGCTGTAAAGGCTGTAGGAAAAGGCGCACCGGGATATGGTGGTGATTATGAAAGCGGTGGAAATAATTTCTACGATGAAATAATTGCAAAATATGATCCATTGTATGAAGGAAGGCTTGAAGTACTCACTTTGTCAAATCCTGTAACAGTTAATGAGAATTATCTGGTTGATGGCAGAAATAATGATAGGACATGGGTACAGTTTACCGCGCCGACATATGGTGAGTACACATTCTCATGTAGCAGCAGCTATCAGGTATATACAGACAGAAATGGAATTGGTGGCAGTTTTTATGGGAATAGAACGTTCAAACTTGAGGCAAATCAGAAGATTTACTTCCGTGTATCTGGAGTGTTTACATTAAGGGTATCAGGTTATACAGACTTTACAAGGCTGACCACTGCAAACACAAAGGATACGCCGCTCAAGGTGAATAAGAAAAATGATTCATGGATTTCATTCACGGCGCCAGAGGATAACTACTACACATTTAACAGCAACTTGTCAATTAGCACATATTCATTGAACAATGTGGATAACTACGTGAACAGAACTGAGTTTTCATTGGGCTTGAAGGAAGGTCAGACCGTATTTATCAAGGCAGCAAAGAGCAGCAGTCTGTGGGTTTCCTGCAGGGATATGTCCAAGAACACTCAGCTCGAGGTAAATGACACGGGTGTTACAGTGAAGTTCACAAAGGATGCCCTGAAGCAGTATGTGAAGTTTACGGCATCCGCTACAGGCGACTATACATTTGAGACACCAGAAGATGACATTACTGTAAGATATCTGTCATTAACAGATAATACAGAGTACTATAATGGCAGTGCAGTAATGAGCAAGGCAGGCGAAGCGGATACAACAACACCGAATATCAGAAAAGAGACACTCTTTATTGAAAGCGGTGAGACAATTGTAATTGAGCTGACATTAAAAGATGAGAAGGCAGTATTCACAGCGGAGAAGCCGGAGATTGAGGCAGTTATCAAGGTAACCTCGTCCGCAGCAAAAGAGCTGACAGTAGGTGCAGATGCACAGCCTGTGACGAAGGAGACAACTGCGACATTCTCATTCAAGGTACCTGAGGAGAGTGGAACGAACAAGTATGTCTTCAATGTTACAGATGGCAGAGTGGATGAATGGTACAACAGCAAGCATGAATATATTACTAATGGGCGCACGGAACTGACTGTAAACGACGATAAGACGACGAGTCTTACTGGCGTTCAGGCGGGAGATACCGTATACATCAAAGTTACGGCGACAGATACAGCAAAGGATGCGTCTGTCAGTGTGACAAAGGTAGATGGCACTAAGACGCTTACTGTAGGTGATCCACTTGCGCTGACACTGAAAAACGGTTTTGAAGACTGGTATACATTTACTGTCAAGAAGACCGGATACTATCAGTTCAGCACAACAGTAGCAGAAAATCCTGCGCATACATTATATGTTGCGAGCAGGGCAGATGTATTTAGTTCTGAGACAGACAGGAACTATATTAGCCTGACAAACAAAGATAGTTCAAGCCTCATGAAGCTGGATGCGGGCACGAGGATTGCATTCAAGGTTTGGACTGATGATGCGGCTGCGGATGCCACAACAGGAGCGACATTCACCGTAACCGAGATAGGCGCAACAGCTCTTGGAGAGGGAGAAACACCAGTATCGTTCAATAATGAGGGCAGCGCATTATGCTACTCATTTACTGGAAAAGTAAATGAGGCCTATACAATCAGCTGGACAGCAGGCGAAAATAGTGGTGCGGCAGATGTGCGTTATGGCACAGAGCTGACATCATGCAATCGTTCCCTGCCGCTGACAGTAAGTGGCACAGACACTTATTACATTACGGTGACACAAAGCAGCGCGACAGCAGTAAGCGGAACGCTCACCGTAACGAAAAACAAAGAAGCAGAACCGCTTGTAAGCGGAAAGACAGAAAGCTTTAGCCTGAAAGGCGGATCCGTATCGTATAAGTTTACCATACCGGAAGACAGCGAGCTAGGATATGCCGTTATCGTGGAGAATACGACAGCATTGAAGGAAGGCGAGACAACACGACCGGCAATATCGGTAGATGTTTTGGATGACAGTGGTTCAACAAGCGATGTATATTATTATGAGGCACCCAGCTGGACGAAGGCATACGAAGGCGGAACCAAGAACATAACAATTAGCGGTGGCAGTGCAGATGCGGAAGTGACAGGTAACATTACGGTGAAACCTATTACCGCGGAAGTACTGGATGGAAACAAGGATGATGTCAAGGTAACAAAGGCAGCGCCTGTATGGTACCGCTATGAGGTGACAAGTGCAGACAGATATGTTCTGGAAGGCGCGGCAAACACAGATAAGACAGCTTCCGTTCGGTGGTACAAGAAGAATGGAGCAAACAAAACGGTTGTATCATCCCAGAGCTTCCCGGTTTACCTTGAAAAAGACGATGTAGTCTATGCAAAGGTATCGACAACCGAGGTTGCAGAGCAGAGTGCGGCACTGAAGCTTCCTGCAGTAGTAACAACAACAGCGTTAACACTTGGTGAAGACGGCATTACAGGAACTGCAGAGGTGACACTGGCAGAAAACCAGACAGAAGCATATTACAAATTTACGGCGCCAGCGTTTGCAGCTTATACTTTTGAAGGCTATGGCGACATAAAGAAATATGTTCCTTCTAAGAAGAGCAATAGCGATGACTGGTATTCTGGAAACACGCTCGAAAAGGACGAGGTTGTATTAATCAAAGTGACAGCTGCCGGTACACTTAAGGTTACAAAGGGTGAAATTACTGAGCTGAAGCTTGATACACCGTCAAAGGAGATAACACTCCAGAAAAACGAATCAGCCCGGTTTGTACTCAATACATATGTGCTTGGCATGTATGATTTCAGGACAACGGATGTAAAGGGACTTAGCGTTTCAGGTGATTGTGATGATATTATTGACAGCGAGAACAGGCTTTACTTTACGTACGCTACTGAGGAGAGCAATGAGCGTATTACCTTTAGCATAACCAACGATGGCGAAGCCGAAGCCAAATTTACAGTGACAGCAGGACATATCGTTCCTGTTGAACTGACACTTGATAAGCCGGAATCTGTTACTGTTCAAAAGGGCAGAACGAGCATTCTGAGATTTAAGGCGCCAGAGACAGGCAGATACACCGTTTCCTGCGAGGGCAGTGATGTGACATTAAACAATGGGTATGGGGATGACTTGTATTGGGTATATGATTCAGAGGACGGAAATGCTTATATTTACACATTGAATTATAACGGCACAGCCGACAGCGGAACTGCAACAGTAACCGTGACAGCACTTAAGGCAAATGACGTATCCGGTGAGGAATTTACGGCATCCCTTGGAAAGGATGAAGCGAAGTGGTATGCATACAGGGTATCAAAGACCGGTGAGTATGCATTTACAACTGAGGCGGCAGGTGTTACGCTACAGGCATATTATAGTCTGGCATCAGAAAGCCCATATACTGGTTCTGCCATCATTGCGGAAGGTACTGTCATATACATCAGGGCAGAGAATGCAGGAGAGGCGCAGGATGCAGTCATTAAGGCGGCAGTCACTGCAATTGACGGACTAAACCTGGGAACTCAGGATGTTACTTTTGAAGAGGCAGGAATGAAGTATATGACATTCAAGGCTGGTGCAGATGGATTTTATACTTTCAGGGCACCAAATGCTGCGATTGAGTATTATGGAAATGATGTCTCAAAGAAGGGTTGTGTATGTGGTCATGATGAACAGTATTTCATTATGAAAGATGAGATAGTGTTCCTGCGTATTTCAGCACATAGTGCTAAGACCATAACAGTTACTGTTATAAAAGGTGAAGAACTGGATGTTGAGCCGTTAAGCATGGGAAATAGTGTCCATGTTGAAAGTGAATCAGGTGAGAGTAAGTGGATTACTTTCACGGCACCCAAGGCGGGAGAATATGTATTTTATTCAACCGACTTAGATCGAAAAGGTAGTGGTGATCCTTATGCATATTTGTATGCAGGAGGATACACGTACTCACAGAATAATAGATACTATGATGCATATAATGACGATGGTGGTGAGTTGCTGCCGGAAGGTGAGCATAACTATAATTTTGCCATAAAGATTTCTTTAAGGGCAAACCAGACGATATACTTGGAAGCGGCAGAGAATGGTTCTAATAATGCGGTGTCATATAATGTAAATGTTAGGCGTGCATAATTGGAATGGATTCAGACGCAGATAATACCAGTATATGATGGTAAGTGACGGTAAAACTGCCAGAAGACAAAACAGGCGGGACGCCACACGAATTAATTCGTGTGGCGTCCTGCTTTCATGTGAATAGGCTTTACGCCCATGGAATAATCTGTTATGATTAAATTGTAACAGCCGGTACAAGTTTTTATTGAAAGCAGGTGATTGTATGACGGAAACAGAAATGTTGAAAATATCCGTGGAAGAGTTTTCCAGGCTGCAGGACTATATGATAGATACAGATAAAGAGTCGGCAGCCTACAAAAAGATGAAGCGCCGCTATATTGAATTAAAGGTGATACTGACAGCTTCAGGCATCAACCTCACAGAACTGGATATGATCAAGGAATAACAATGCAGTAAACAGCGATATAAAACCGGAGCAGACCCATAATTGTCATATCGGTCTGCCCCGGCTGTTTTAGATTTCCTCTGGCCCAAAATCGTCATCTTCCAGTGCGTTTTCAAATTCCAGCATCAGTTCCTTGTTCGGGATGCGGAGTTTGCCGTCATAATAAGACAATAAACCATAGAAAATCATTGCTGAATAAATTTCTTTTCTGTTGGCAGGACGCTTCTGACCCGCAGAGTATTCTTTTTTGATATCAATTCTGACAGATGTGTCATTTACCATCCTGATGACATCATCACGCACCTCGCCAATATTGTATTTTAGGAAAAATAAGACCTCATCCGTACAAAAAACTTATCGTGAACCAGCATGTCAAAATCAATGTACGCAGATTTTGTATTCAGACAAACAGCCGTGGACAGCCCTCCCTACTGGTTTATACAGATTTTTCCTGTGTAACAGCCATGATATGCTTTCCTTTCATGGCTGTTACAACAAAAGGAGCGCTGCCGGCAGGCAGCACCCCTTTTAAAATCTACGTTATCTTTATGCCTGCTCAATAGCGCCTGTAGGGCATGTACCTGCGCAAGAACCGCAGTCAATGCACTTGTCTGCATCAATCTCAAACTTGCCGTCTCCCATGCTGATAGCGCCTACCGGGCACTGAGCCTCGCATGCACCACATGCAACACATGCATCTTTAATCTGGAATGCCATAATACAATTTCCTCCTTATATCGTTTATTGCACTGCCCTTTACGCAGGCAGTATAAGTATTGTAGCAAAACGCCACGAAATATAGCTGCAGGGCAAGCGTTTCCGAAATACTTGCCAACATAGATATTTTAATATATATTGATATGAAATACAAGGGAAAAGGACAAAAAACTGATGACTTATTTTTCGGGAAGACCGCGGCGCTGCCGGATTCCGTTGAGTATGTGCTGCTTTAATTCGGGTACCTTGCCTTTGTCCATCTCGGGCACGCCTTCCAGACGGTATTCCATGCCGAGCTCGTCATACTTTTTCTTTCCCATCGTATGGTAGGGGAGGACATCGAGCGCCTTGACATTTTTCAGGCCGCCGATAAAGTAACCAAGCCTGTGCAGATCCTCCGGGTCGTCCGTGATGCCGGGGACGACAACATGGCGAATCCAGACTTCTACATTTTTGGCGTCAAGGTATTCTGCAAAGGCGAGGATTCCGTCGTTGGGCTGTTTGACAAGCTCCATGTGCTTTTTGGGGTCAATATGCTTGATGTCAAGCATGACAAGGTCTGTCACCTCGCATAATTTGTCCAGCTTGGCGAGCCATTCGGGATTGCCGTCAGGTCTGTATGCAATACCGGAGCTGTCAAGGCATGTGTGGATGCCGCGCGAATGGAACAGGGTGAACAGCTCCAGCAGAAAGTCAATCTGCATCAGGGGCTCGCCGCCAGTGACGGTGATGCCGCCGCCATTATAAAATGGCTCGTTGCGCTCATAATTCTGGAGGATTTCCTCCGGCGTCATCAGCGTGCCTGCATTCATCTCCCATGTGTCGGGATTGTGGCAGTAGGCACACCGCATCGGGCAGCCCTGGACAAAGACAACATAGCGGACGCCTGGTCCATCGACAGTGCCAAAAGATTCTAAAGAATGGATTCTTCCTTTCATTGTATCAACCTTCCTTTGTTTTGTGTTTTAGACAGAGGCATAGATAGCTGTGCCCTTATATAGTATACCCTATTTTGGGTCAGGAGTGGAATAATAATTTAAAAAATGATATGTGGCTGGGACGTTTTTTGCTTCAAGGGCGTCTAATGGATATACAGGATAATGCATAATCCTTCTATGAGAAAGAAGCCAGAAAGGAGTGGAAACCGGTGTGACAAATTGGAGTGGATGGAAGTATTGCAGGGGATGGACGAGCGATACACGCGGCGGCAGTGATACATTGGAGCAGCGGCATGGAAGCAAAACTGAATGTGACACAGGAACAGAAAGCCTTTCTGGAAAAGCAGGGGATAACTACATCTGTCGGTAAAAGTGTTTCGCGGGAGGGGGTTACCGTTACAGCGCAGCAGAGTATTGTGGATGCGCGATTTGCCCACCTTTCCTTTCGCGTGGACGGTTACGAGGTAAGGGAGGGGAGCATACTGCGGCCCGATTTTGAGTATGCGATGGTATCGGTGGATGGCGTGGATTGTGACGTATTGTCCGGTGGATTTTATCATAATATGCACATTACGGACAAGGAGCGCGTCTATACGGATGGGACGCCGATAGCAGAACGCAGCGACGGAAGCCTGGTTGAACGATACATGAATGAAGACGGAAGCATGGAATATGTCATTTCCCTGATGATTGACAACAAGGACAATAGCCTTGTGGGGAAGCCGATTCGTGTAACACTTCAGAATCTCGGGACGTATGTCCGTTATTCCAGTGCATTCCGAAAGGATGTCGAGGCTTCATGGATGCTGGATTTTACATTGGAGGGTTCTGACAAGGCAAGAAGCTTTGTGCTGTCCGAATCGCTTGGGGACAGTGGTGCGACTGTGACTAAGGCAGAGATATCCCCGATTTCCATTTATGTGGAGTATGATTTTCCAATGCAGACAATTGAACGGGAGGGGATTGACGAGAACGGAAACTGGGGAATGACTGCTTCATATGCGAATGCGCCATGTCTTACCGGGGTGCGGCTAAAGGATGGAACGTACTTGCCGAGAATTGTGGGAGGTAGTACGGAGGGATATATGAGTGACGACAGGGACACGTATACAGCATATGGCGCCACCAACCATGTCATTCACCCTGAGGAGGTCGATGCACTTTTGTTTGTCAAGTATATCCCCGATTCTTTGGACGAAATAGTGGAAATTCCGCCGGAAGAGCAATATTACATTGTGACCCTAAAATGATGTTTTAATGAAGTCGCATTTTCGAAAACGCCGGCACAAAAATTCCATCAAATTTTGACATTATTTTGTAATACCTACTTGTATTTAATGCGAAAATACTATATACTAATAGTATCTGATAAATTTATTAATGAAAGTGAGGAAGATACTATGGAAGGTAAGATTAATTTTGGGTTGTCAGATTCGGAAGCGTTAATTATGGAATATTTGTGGGATGCCGACGGCGGAAGGTGCTTCAGGGAAATTACGAAGCATTTGAATGAGGAAGTCGGTAAGGAATGGAAAAAGCAGACGATGAACACATTTTTGAGCCGTCTGACCAATAAGGGGCTCATCAGTGCGGAGGTGCAGCGTGGCGGCAGGGTATATTCCCCCACGGTGACAAGGACAGAATTTGCAACAGGGAGGGCAAAACAGTTCCTGGATAAGTTCTATGATGGTTCGCTTGAGAATTTCCTGACGATACTCAATGGCGGAAAGAAGATTGACGCGCAGCAAGTGAAAAAGATAATGGGATAGGACGAAATAAAAAAACCTGAGCGCAGCTCAGGTTTTTTATGCGCAGGGAAGATGGCTCTTCCCTGCGCGATTTTTAATTTATTGATTAGATAGCCTCATGGAATGTACGTGAGATTACATCTGCCTGCTGTTCCGGTGTCAGCTTGATAAAGTTAACAGCATATCCGGATACACGGATTGTCAGCTGCGGATAGTTCTCAGGATGCTTCTGTGCATCCAGTAATGTGTCCCTGTTAAGTACGTTTACGTTGAGATGGTGGCCACCCTTTGTAGCATACCCATCCAATAAAGATACTAAGTTATCAACCTGTGCTGCGTTATCAACTGCCATAGTTTTATACCTCCTAACAAAACTTGTCAAAAATCTGTTACTGTTCACTCCGTTCCAGTAACAGGTAAAAATCCATGCAAAATTTGCTTCGCAAATGGATTTTTACTTGCATGTGAAACATTTTCTCACGGACTTAGCAGTAAATGCTAAGTCCTGTGTGAACAGTAACTAAAATCTTATTTGTCATCCAACCCCTCATGGAGTGTCGGAACACTGCATGCCATGGGATTGCTCGAACAGTCTGTACATCCAAGAGTCTGAACTTCTTTTGTGGAAGCGCCCTCGCTGACATCTACATTGAAATGCCCCACCGCCTTATCTGCCGAAAATCCGGCATCAAGCTGCGATACAAGGTCGTCAATCATTGATTTTTCATCCATAATATACGTCTGTCCTTTCTTATTTTAGAGCAGCCACAGGATTTGTCCCTGCGGCTGCCTGTAACAGAAAACTGTTACAATTAGTTATTTAAATCAAGCTCAAGGTCTCCTGAGAATACCTTAGCTTCCTTGCCGAGTGCGTTCGGAATGATTGTGAAGGTATTGGAGATACCATCCTGTGCATCCTTGAACGGAAGCTTTGATACAGAAGCAAGGGATGCGACTGCACCGTGTGTATCGCGTCCGTGCATTGGGTTTGCACCAGGAGCAAACGGCTGTCCTTTCTTACGTCCGTCAGGTGTGTTGCCTGTCGCCTTACCATATGTTACATTGGATGTAATGGTAAGGATGGATGTTGTAGGAACACCGTTTCTGTAGGTATGATGTCTTCTGATTGCCGTCATGAACTTGTGGACAACATCCTGTGCAATCAGGTCAACACGGTCATCGTCATTACCATACTTAGGGAATTCGCCGGTTGTCTCGAAGTCAACAATGATGCCGTCCTCGTCACGGATTGCCTTTACCTGTGCATACTTGATTGCTGATAAGGAGTCAGCAACGATGGAAAGACCCGCAACACCTGTAGCGAAATATCTCTTAACGTCCCTGTCATGAAGAGCCATCTCTGCCCTCTCATAGCAGTACTTGTCATGCATATAGTGGATGATGTTGAGTGTATTTACATACACATCTGCCTGCCACTCAAGCATATCCATGAACTTGCTGTATACATCATCATAGTCGAGGATGTCACCCTCAACAGGACGATACTTCGGACCAACCTGCTTCTTGGTAACTTCATCCACACCGCCGTTTAAAGCGTAGAGCAGACACTTTGCAACGTTTGCACGCGCGCCGAAGAACTGCATTTCCTTGCCGATAACCATGGATGATACGCAGCATGCGATACCGTAATCATCGCCATGTGTCACTCTCATCAGGTCGTCGTTCTCATACTGGATGGAAGAAGTCTGGATGGACATCTTTGCGCAGTATCTCTTCCAGTTTTCAGGAAGTCTTGTGGACCAGAGAACTGTCAGGTTCGGCTCCGGGCTTGGTCCAAGGTTTGTCAGTGTGTTCAGGTAACGGAAGGACATCTTTGTAACCATAGGACGTCCGTCTACGCCGACACCGCCGAGGGACTCTGTAACCCATACTGGGTCGCCTGCAAAAATCTGGTTGTACTCCGGTGTACGTGCGAACTTAATGCAGCGGAGCTTCATAATAAAGTGGTCAACGAACTCCTGAATCTGCTCCTCTGTAAATGTTCCGTTCTTTAAGTCTCTCTGTGCAAAGCAGTCAAGGAATGTGGAGGTACGTCCAAGTGACATTGCCGCACCGTTCTGCTCCTTAACAGCGCAGAGGTATCCGAAATATGTAGCCTGAATTGCTTCCTGTACATTGGTAGCCGGCTTGGAAATGTCACAGCCGTAGGAAGCAGCCATTTCTTTCATCATTTTAAGAGCGATCATCTGCTCTGAGAGCTCCTCGCGAAGACGGATAACGTCGTCTGTCATCACGCGTCCGGTGGAATCCTTCTGTGCCTGCTTATCTTCGATCAGTCTGTCTATACCATAAAGGGCAACCCTTCTGTAGTCACCGATGATACGTCCACGTCCATAAGCATCGGGAAGACCTGTGATGATATGAGAAGAACGGCACGCTCTCATTTCCTGATTGTAAGCATCAAAACATCCTGCATTGTGTGTTTTTCTGTGTGTAGAGAAGAACTCACTGATCTCAGGATCTACTTCGTATCCGTTGTCTGAGCAAGCTTTCTCTGCCATTCTGATACCGCCGTATGGCTGCAATGAACGCTTGAAAGGCTTGTCAGTCTGGAAACCAACGATAGTCTCCTTGCTCTTGTCAAGGTATCCTGGACCATGAGAAGTGATAGTGGAGATTACCTTTGTGTCCATGTCGAGAACACCGCCTGCTTCTCTCTCCTTCTTCTGAAGGTCAAGAACCATGTCCCATAAATCCTTTGTGTTCTGTGTAGGTCCTGCCAAGAAAGACTCATCTCCGTCGTACGGTGTGAAGTTCTTCTGGATGAAGTCACGCACGTTAATTTCGCTTTCCCATTTGCCACCTACAAAATCTTTCCATTCTGGTCTCATTTTGCAAAGCCTCCTAAAATATAAATTTAAATTGATATGCGGCATGACACCGCTAGTTACTTATGCTAGAATGTTATTTGTTACGAAAGTGTGAAATCATGTCTAACATTCATATCTGTATTATATCCTCAATATTGTATACACGTCAACACTATTCTTTGTACTTTTTTGTGTACAGACGGCGAAAAATTATTAAAAATTTGTTAATTATACCATAAAGGACAAAAGCTTCTAAATGGAATCGCCGTTAAAATGTAGAAAGAACAGACCACAGTCCAAAAGGAAGCTGCTGCACATAAAAAGAACCCCTCCCCCCGCTTACGAAAAAGAACTGTATGGGATATAATTGGGAAAGAATTGTTTGGTGAAAAGGGGATATTATAATGAAGAAAATTCAGGATGCAGTCAAGGCAGGGGGGTTCTTCCGCCGGCTGTTCATTACCATGATAACAGTGTGCATGTTTTCCGGATGCGCCTCGCGGCATCACATGGCGCCGATGGAGACTGCCGGCAGCGATGCACTGGGGGAGCAGGTGGTTGTCGCGGTTTCCACAGAGCCGTCCACATTGGACCCGTGTCAGGGCTGGGGGCATGGAAATACCCCGCTGATACAGAGCACACTGATTAAATACAATGAGGAAATGCAGTTTGAGAACGACCTGGCAGAGGCCTACAGTCTGGACGAAACAGGACGGATTTGGACGTTCTGGCTGCGCGATGATGCGCGGTTTACGGATGGGGAGGCAGTCACGGCAGAGGATGTTGTGTTTACCTTTGAGACAGCCAAGGCGGCACAGGCGTCCGTTGACCTGACCTTTCTGGAAAAAGCGGAGGCGGTAAATGACACAACTGTCACTTTTTTGCTGTCCAGGCCGACTTCGGTGTTTCTGAATACAGCTGCATCGGTGGGGATTATTCCGGCGCATGCATATGGCGCGGATTATGGGACAAATCCAGTCGGTTCGGGACCATGGAAGCTTGTCCAGTGGAATCCGCAGGAGCAGTTGATTCTGGAGGCGAACGAGGATTATTATGGAGCGGTTCCTTCCATTAAAAAAGTGACAATTGTCTTTATGGCGGAGGATGCTGCCTTTGCCGCGGTGCAGGCGGGGCAGGTCGATGTGGCGCTGACGGCGGCAACGCTTGCGGACAGGGAGATTGACGGCTACCATCTGGCGCGGGTCAGCTCCGTGGACAACCGGGGGTTCACACTGCCGGTATTGCCAAGTGAGGGGAAGGTTACGCAGAGCGGTTATCCGATTGGGAATAACGTGACCTGCAATCTGGAAATCCGTCAGGCAATTGCCTATGCGATTGACCGTGAATTTGTCGCGGCGGCGGCGCTGGATGGATTTGCGACGCCCTGCTATTCGGAGAATGACGGGATGCCGTGGAATAATCCTGAGGTGGTGATTGACACGGATGCGGATTATGCAAAAAAACTGCTTGCCGATGCTGGCTGGGCAGATACCGATGGGGACGGCATCGTGGAAAAGGATGGGACTGCGGCGGCATTTACTGTCCTATATCCCAGCGGCGATTCTGTCCGCCAGGCGGTGGCGATGGCTGCCGCGGAGCAGGTGGAACAAATCGGCATCCAGATTACGGTGGAGGGAACCAGCTGGGATGACTTGGCGAAGCGCATGTTTTCCGATGGCGTCATGATGGGCTGGGGCGCGGCGAATCCTTATGAGAGTTACTGCCTGTATCAGAGCGGCGGTGCATTTCAGGATGATTTTTACAATCCTGAAGGGTACCAGTCGGAGAAAACGGACAACTATCTTTCGGCGGCAATGGAGTCGCTGACGACAGAGGATGCATATGGAAACTGGCGCCTTGCACAGTGGGACGGCGAGACAGGTACCTGCATGAAGGGCATGTGTCCGTGGGTGTGGATTGTCAATGTAGACCATCTGTATTATGTGCGGGATGGGCTGGATATCGGCAGGCAGCAGCTTCACCCGCACGGCGCCTCCATGCCGCTGTTACAGAACCTGAATGAGTGGCAGTGGAATCTGCAATAAATGACACATGTGTCAGAAATGGGGGGATTGGCATGAAAAACGCGGCTGGGCGGGCTGCCTTACTGTTCCTGAAAAACTGCATACGAATCCTTTCGCTGCTCCTTGCGGTCAGTATTATTTCATTTGCCCTGGTGAGCGCCTCGCCAGTAGACCCGGTGCAGCAGTATATTATGAAAATCGGACCGGTGTCGGCGGAGCAGCGCGCAGCGATTGAGGCGTACTGGGGGATGGATAAGCCGCCCGCAGTGCGGTACATCAGCTGGCTGAATGCCCTGCTTCACGGTGACTTTGGCATTTCACTGCTGTACCGCAGGCCTGTGATTGACATTATCGCGGAGCGTTTTGGGAATTCGCTTGCCCTGATGCTCTGCGCGTGGGTATTTTCGGGAATCATTGGCTTTTCACTCGGCTGCGTCATGGGCATGCACCGTGGCAAGTGGCAGGATAAAATCATCCGAAGGATATGTTATCTTTTGAGCAGTGTGCCGGCATTCTGGCTGGGGCTTATACTGCTGCTGTTGTTTTCCGTGAAGCTGGGCTGGTTTCCGGTCGGGTTTTCGACGCCAATCGGGATGCTGGACAGCGAGGTCGGCATCTGGCAGCGGCTGTATCATCTGGCGCTTCCGGCGCTGACACTGACTCTTGTGTCTTTTTCCAGTATTGCCCTTCACACAAGACAGAAGATGATTGATGTGATGAACAGCGCGTACGTCCTGTTTGCGCGCGCACGCGGGGAGGGCGGGTGGACACTGTTTGTCCGTCATGGGCTGCGCAACACCATTCTGCCCGCGCTGACCTTGCAGTTTGCTTCGTTTGCGGAGCTGTTCGGCGGCTCGGTGCTGGCAGAGAATGTCTTTTCTTATCCGGGTCTTGGCTCGGCAGTGTCGGCGGCGGGTCTTGGATCGGATGTTCCGCTTCTGCTGGGCATCACGCTGTTTTCGACACTGTTTGTCTGCGCGGGGAATATGGCTGCCAATCTGCTGTACGGCATCGTTGACCCCCAAATGCATTAGGGTGAGGAGGTGTGACAATGGGACAATGGAATCCGTTTCGGCTTAACGGACGGATAAGGGCGCTTATGCTGACTGTTGTTTTGGGGGTGGTGATTCTTGCTGTTTACGCGGCTGGCATCCTGATTCCGCAGGATGCCGTCGGGACAGACTTTATCCAGGCAAAACAGCCGCCGTCATGGCAGCACCTGTTCGGCACGGACAATCTGGGGCGCGATATCCTGATGCGCACCTTGAAGGGGATGTCCGTCAGTGTCACGGTAGGGATTGCGGCATCCTGCATCAGTGCGGTGGCGGGCATTCTGATTGGCATTGCGGCGGCGGCAGGCTCCCGCTTTTTGGACGGAGCAATCAGCTGGCTGATTGATTTGATGATGGGAATTCCGCACACTGTTGTCATCATACTGATATCCTTTGCGATGGGAAGGGGACTGCGCGGACTGTTAGCCGGGATTGCGGCAACGCACTGGACAAGCCTTGCAAGGCTAATCAGGGGAGAGGTGATGCAGCTTCGCAGCCAGCAGTACATCATGGTCTCGCGCCGCATGGGCAAATCAGGCGGCTGGATTCTGCGGCATCATTTGCTGCCGCATCTGGCGCCACAGTTTCTGACAGGGCTGATTCTGATGTTTCCCCATGCCATCCTGCACGAGGCATCCATTTCCTTTCTCGGATATGGACTGCCGCCCGAACAGCCGGCAGTCGGCATCATACTGGCAGAGAGTATGACGTACCTCTCCTCGGGCATGTGGTGGATGGCGGTGTTTCCGGGAATGGTTCTGGTGCTGATGGTCTGGCTGATTGACCGCCTGGGGGAGAACCTGCGGCGGGTAATAGACCCATATAGTGCGCAGGAGTAGGCAGACAGATGGAGGTCGGAATAAATGGAGAAAAAAGAGGTGCATATGGACAAAAATCATGATATTCCGGTTCTGGCGGTCAGCGGGCTGTCCGTTTCCTTTCTGATGTATGACGGAATTTTTGGGCAAAAGGAGCTGCGGGCGATTTCAGATTTGAGCATACAGGTTCATGCCGGAGAAATTCTCGCGGTTGCAGGATCGTCGGGTTCGGGAAAAAGCCTGCTGGCATCGGCAATTCTGGGAATCCTGCCGGAAAACGCCGTCACAGCCGGAGAACTGCGCTATCATGGCAGGCTGCTGACCCCGGAGCTGCAAAGGAGGCTTCGTGGAACCGCGATTGCGCTGGTGCCCCAGTCGGTTGATTTCCTCGACCCGCTGATGAAGGCGGGGGCGCAGGCGGACGGACACAGAAAACCCTGCCCGACGCAGGAGAGGCGCAGGATTTTCCATAGGCTTGGTCTGCCCGGGGAGACAGAGAAACGCTATCCCTTTCAGCTTTCCGGCGGCATGGCGCGGCGTGTGCTGGTCTCTACCGCCCTGATTGCGGACGCGCAGCTGATAATCGCTGACGAGCCGACACCGGGGATGAGCCTGGAACAGGCGCTGGAGGCACTCAGGATGTTTCGGGAAATGGCAGACGGCGGGAAGGCAGTAATCCTGATTACGCACGATATTGACCTTGCCGTTTCATTTGCGGACAGGATAGCGGTCTTTTACGCCGGAACGACTGTGGAGACTGCCTGGGCAGGGGATTTTCAAGAGGGCGGGGCTGCGCTGCGCCATCCATACAGCAAGGCGCTCTGGCGTGCGCTGCCGCAGAACGGTTTCGAACCGACTGCAGGATTTCAGCCCTACGCCGGAAACCTTCCGAAAGGGTGCCTGTTTGCACCGAGATGCACCCGCAGCACGGCAAAGTGCATGCAGGAAGCGCCGTGTATGCGCATGCTGCGCGGCGGGGAGGTGCGGTGTTTTTATGCGGAGTAATTTCCCAAATGGACAGATAATTGGAAGCATAAATTTTTCATAGGCTCTGCCATGCCTGGGCAGGCAGAGGAGTATATTCAAAAAAATGGGGGAAATGTAATATGTGGTTTTTATTTGCAATACTTTCTGCGCTGTTTGCGGCGTTCACGTCAATACTGGCTAAAATCGGTATTGAGGGTGTTAATTCAAACCTAGCCACGGCAATACGGACAGTTGTGGTTGTCATCATGTCATGGGGAATGGTATTTTTGACAAATGCACAAAGCGGCATACCAGAGATTAGTAAAAAAAGCTGGATTTTTTTGGTTCTTTCCGGACTCGCAACCGGGGCATCATGGCTCTGCTACTACCGGGCATTGCAGATAGGGGAGGCTTCCAAGGTGGTTCCGGTTGATAAGCTGAGTGTTGTGATTACGCTTTTACTGGCGTTTATTCTGCTTCATGAACAATTTACCGCAAAGTCGCTGGTCGGATGTATGCTGATTGGTGCAGGAACATTGATTATGGTGATATGATTTTAATCTTACGATTAGTGAAATAAGTGAAAAAACCTCTCTTGCAAAAAATACCGTATCCGTTGTAATAAATGGAATGGTAAATAAGGGGATTGTGGAAAGAAATATTAACCCGCACAATCGCCGCCAAACGATTGTATCACTCACTGAGTATGCAAAATCTTTACAGGAAAAATATGAAGTAGTATCCCGGCAGATGAATGTATTGTTTTATCAAGGCTTTACAGAAAAAGAGCAAAGACAATTTGAGCGGTATCTTGCCCGGATACTTGAAACCTTGATTCAAAATCTGCATACAACCTGAGAAACTCCTTAGAGTTTCTCAGGTTCAGGATAGTCCACGCCGAACGTGTCAACGGTAACGGTCTGCATCACCTGATCTTCGAGCGGTCTGTCGGAATAATCGGTATTGGTCTCGGCGATACGGTTCACCACTTCCATGCCTTCAATTACTTTCCCAAACGCCGCATAAGCGCCGTCAAGATGCGGGCTTGTCTTGTGCATGATGAAGAACTGGCTTCCTGCGGAGTCCGGCATCATGCTTCTTGCCATGGAGAGTACGCCGGGCGTGTGCTTTAACTCGTTCTCAAAACCATTCTGAGCAAATTCCCCGGCAATCGAGTATCCAGGCCCGCCCATTCCGGTGCCGTCGGGACAGCCGCCCTGTATCATAAAGCCGTTGATGACCCTGTGGAAAATCAGCCCGTTATAGTACCCCTTAAGAATCAGGCTGATAAAATTATTGACCGTATTTGGTGCGACCTCGGGATAAAGCTCTGCCTTGATAATCTCTCCGTCTTTCATTTGAATGGTAACAACTGGATTTTGTGCCATATGGTTTCGTCTCCTTTTTCTATTATTTATGGAATTTATTTAGCTTTTGCATGGCATAATGCCTGTAACAGAAAGCCGAAGGCTGAACTGTCACGAATTAATTATACAATGAAAAGAACAGAATGAAAAGCCTTTTCACATGGATTTTTACCTGTTACTGGAACGGAGGCTGCTGCAAAGGTTTTCATAATCCTGCCTGCCAGCGGGGATTTTTTTCCGCACCACAGGTACCACATAAAGCCATTGTCTGACTGGCTGTAATTTCCAAAAAATGCACGCCTTGCGACTTTTGCGGCATAGTCCATGTATTCCTTTCCTTTACAATCCCTGCCGTCAAGCCTCATGCCTGCAAATTCTCCGTCATTGGAATGCAGCCATGGAACAGGAGACTGCTGATGTAATATATATATGTATCGCCCTTCTTGTATAGAAATTTCACATGCTTCCTGAGCATATGGCTGTTTATAAAAGCCGCCCTGAGTTCATCGATGATTTGCTGTTCCTCCGCCGGGAGGGTGTATGGTTCATCTTCCTTTAAGCGCTTTTCCTGCTGGTCATAACGGTAATAAGGATTCTTTGGTTCATCATAGGTGATTTATGGAAGTGATTACGTGTCATGTTTATTATATAGCAGACATCCTGTGCGAATCAAGCCTTCTTCCACAACCCTCCGCCAGATATTTTTCAGAGGAGATATCCTTTGTGAACGGTTGACGAACCTTGTATTTTCCTATATAATAAAAAAAATTGTATGAAAATAAATACAAGGATGCGAGGTGGCGGATGGATAAATTATTATTGAAGGCAAGGGCAAAAGTCAATCTGGCGCTCGATGTCTGCAGGCGTCTTGAAAACGGATATCATGAAGTAAGGATGGTCATGCAGACAGTGGATATCTATGACGAACTGGAATTCAAAAAGAGGGACACTCCGGACATCATATTGTCGGTAAACAGCAGGGATTATCTGGGTGACTTGGAAAACAACCTGATTTTCCGTGCCGCAAAGATGATGCGGCAGCGGTATGGCATACAGCAGGGAATCGAGATTAAGCTGAAGAAAAATATCCCGGTGGCGGCAGGCATGGCAGGGGGGAGCACCGACGCGGCATCTACCATGACGGCAATGAACGAGATGTTTGATTTGGGACTGACAAGGCAGCAGCTTATGGACACCGCGCTGGAACTGGGGGCAGATATTCCGTTTTGCATTCTTGGCGGGACAGCGCTTGCGGAAGGAATCGGTGAGAAGCTGACACCGCTTCCGCCGCCGCCGGAAGTATCACTTCTGATTGTGAAGCCGCCGATTATGGTGTCCACAAAGCATGTGTACGAAAGCCTTCACGTTGACACGCTTGGAAAGCATCCGGATATTGACGGCATGGTGGCGGCTTTGCGGCAGGGGGATATAAAAGGAATTGCCAGCCGCATGGAAAATGTCATGGAGACCGTGACGGAAAAGGACTATCCGATTATTACGGATATTAAAAGGATGATGCTTGGAAACGGGGCCGTAAATGCCGTGATGAGTGGGAGCGGGCCAAGCATCTTTGGCATTTTTCTTGAGGAGAGCGCGGCGAGGGCGGCAGCAGTCTATATTGGCCAGACACTCGGGACAAAAGGGGTCAGGGCGCAGGTGAATGTTACAGGATTCTATAATGAGAGTTGATTGGAGAGATGAGCATGATAAAAGACGATGAATATTTGCCGCTCAGGGATGTGGTGTTCAAGACGCTGCGACAGGAAATCCTTACCGGAAAACTAAAGCCCGGGGAACGCCTGATGGAAATACAGCTTGCCAATAAGCTGGGAGTGAGCAGGACACCCATCCGGGAGGCAATCCGCAAGCTGGAACTGGACGGGCTCGTGATTATGATACCGCGCCGGGGCGCCGAGGTGGCACAGATTACGCTAAAGGACCTTAAGGATGTGATGGAGGTACGGTGTGCGCTGGATGTGCTCGCGATAGAGCTTGCCTGTGAGCGGATGGGGCGCGAGGGGCTGAACAGTCTTTATCAGGCATGTGAAAATTTCCGGGAGGCGGTCAAGACAAAGGATACCAGAAAGCTTGCGGAAGCGGATGTGGTGTTTCATGATGCCATTGTGATGTCGACAGGAAATAACAGGCTCATCCAGCTTGTCAGCAACCTGTCAGAGCAGATGTACCGGTACCGGTTTGAGTATCTCAAGGATGCCACGTCACACGAAATGCTGCAGCAGGAACATATGGAGATGTATCAGAATATCCTGAAAAAGGACAAGGCGGCGGCAGCCAGTGTGGTGAGGAAGCATATCAATAATCAGGAGGAAGCAATCATCAAACAGCTTCAGCTTGAAAAATGTAAAAAAGTGTAGCCTTGATGCCTGTAACAGGAAGCCGAAGGCTGAACTGTTACAAAAAAGTAAACATGCGGGAAATGTATAAATGCGATAAATGATGTCCATACTTACGGATAGAAGCAATACGGAGGTATGGACATATGTTTTGTTTGAAGAACCAGTTTCTGAAAAATGTGCTGGCGGCACTCGGGGTAGTGCTGTGGGTCGGGGCGCTCAGTCCCGAAATACTTGTAAATCCGGGAATCGGCTGTATCCTTGACGCGGACGGCAGGGAGCTTACAGTGGAGGATGCGGAGGATTTTATGGAGGCATATTTTTATGGAGATGCCGGCAGTGACGAAGGGACAAAAGTGGAGATAAAATACAAACTTGCATTTCTGGAACTGCTGGAATAACAAGGAGCTGCTGACCACATTGGGTGCTTGCCGGCAGTTCCGGAAATAGCGCAAAGGAGAATCATCAATGACAAGAGATGTACTGATTTCAATACAGGGGCTTCAGTTCGATGACAGTGGGATAAACCATGTGGAATCGGATGACGAGCTCGACATGATAGAAACAATCTGCCCGGGGAAATATTACTATAAGAATGGCGCACATTATCTGCTGTATGAGGAGATAATGGAAGAATTTTTCGAGTCTGCCCGCGGCATGCTGAAGCTTAAGGACAAAGAGTTTATGGTGATAAAAAAGGGAGCTGTCAATGCACAGATGGTATTTTCCGAGGGGAAAAAGACCTTGACGGACTATCACACTCCTCTCGGAAATATACTGATTGCACTTGACACCAAAAAGATAGAAGTGCATGAGGAAGAAGACTGTATGGAGATACATATATCCTATGGGCTGGAGGCAAACTACCAGTTCATATCGGACTGTAACATTTCAATCAACGTAAAAAGTCTTCAATAAAGCTACTGTATCGGCTCCTGTGGATTATCCTTGCGGATTTCGTTGAGCAGGTGCTTCATGCGCCGTTCCATTTCAGAGAGCTCTATCGAGTAGTTTAGGAATGCGTCGGCAGTTTCGTCGGGTGTTTCCCCCTTGTAGCAGATGCGGTGCTCCATGCTTGCCCACAGGTCCATTGCAAGTGTCCGAAATTGTATCTCTACAGGGTAATACTGCATGCCCTCAAGGCGGTACACCGGAATGCCAAGCACCATATGGTAGCTCTTGTATCCGCTTTCCTTCGGATAGTGGATATAGTCGCTTTCCTTCAGGATAAGCAGGTCAGTCTGTGCCTTTACAAGGGAAAGGATGCTGAAAATATCCTCAACAAAATAACATATGACACGAATGCCTGCAATATCAGTCAGGTTATCCTTTGCAGTGTAAGCAGTTATCGGGAGATTCTTGCTCGCAAGTTTTTTCTCGATGCTTTTCCGGCTCTTGATGCGTGCCTGTATGTTGTGGATTGGATAGTCCCTGTATTTTTTTCTATAGTCTTCGTTCAGACCGTTCATACGGACCTCAAGCCGTGTCATTGCCTCGCGGTACGGCTCTACCAGCTGGTCATATTCCTCCTGTGGAATGCGCTCGGTCTTGGAAGGAGATATAAATGAAATCGTCTTTGGTGGTTCATATACTCCTTCGCTGTTCATTTCTTTTAAAATATCGTTCTGTAGTTCATTTCTTTTCGCGATCAATACTTCCGCCCCCTGTTGTATATTAGGAGATTTAAGAAACAGTAAAGAGACAGCCCGGCCTTACCTGTGGCGCTGTTTCTCCACGATTTCTAAGGCATATCCGTGAATACGAGATGCCCATAAAATAACTATAGCTCAAATAACGCATGAAAGCAATGAGAAATGTATAAAATTAACAAAATAATTATAAAAATTAAAATCTTTTTGTTTAAAATAGGACAAAGCATGTTGTGAGGGCGCTTGAACATAAATCGAAATACTGGTATAATGAAAAAACAGGGCAACATCATAAATGATGGAAAGGATGGGGACATATGAAGATTGCATTGATTAATGAAAACAGCCAGGCGGCGAAAAATGCCATGGTTTGCGAGACGCTCAGGAAAGTCGTGGAGCCGATGGGGCATGAGGTGTTTAATTACGGAATGTACACCGCGGAGGACACGCAGCAGCTGACCTATGTGCAGAACGGAATTCTTGCGGCAGTGCTTCTCAATTCCGGCGCGGCAGACTTTGTCATCACGGGCTGCGGCACGGGCGAGGGCGCAATGCTTGCATGCAACGCATTTCCAAAGGTACTCTGCGGGCATATCGAGTCACCGCTTGACGCATACCTGTTTTCACAGGTAAATGACGGAAACTGTGTGGCGCTTCCGTTTGCGGAGAATTTTGGCTGGGGCGGTGAGCTGAACCTGGAATATATTTTTGAAAAATTATTCTGCGCGCCGGGCGGCGGCGGATATCCCAGGGAGCGCGTCGTGCCGGAGCAGCGGAACAAGAAGATACTCGACGAGGTAAAGGCTGTCACACATGCCGATCTGTGCGATATCCTTCCGAAGCTTGACAGGGAGCTCTGCAAGGGGGCATTGAGCGGCGAGAGGTTTCAGGAATATTTCTTTGCGAACTGCAAGTGTGACAGGATTGCGGCAGTCGTAAAGGAAATAGTCGGGGAGTGACAGGGATGCTGCTGGATAAGATCTATTATACGGTTGACAGCCTTGAGGGCGACTATGCATATCTGAGGAAGGTGGACGACGCGCAGGCAGAGCCGAAATGTGTCGCGCGTGCCCTGCTTCCGGCAGAAATCGTAGAAGGCTCAAGGCTTGTCTATGAAATGATGGAATATACTATTTGTGAGTAGTGATATCCGGACTGTTTACGCTTTTCCGTCCCTGAGTGCGCTGTGCAGTCCGGAGAACACTTCGTCGTACCGGTTGCACAAGCACTGTCAGTAAGAGTTCGATATGCTGCATTGTCCACCCTCCTTCTGCTGCGGTCTGGGAATAGTCATTTCGCCCGACAGCAGCCTTTTTCCGATATCGTAAATCCATTATAGCAGAGAGACGGTCAGGGGACTTGATATTTTGAGTAAAAGATGGCAGAGGGCGACGCAATATGGACTTATTTTATGCGCTATAACGGTTCTTTCCTTGTTTTCGAGAAAAATTGTTGACAAATGCTTTATCTGGTGTAAACTAATACCTATAATCGTTGTTGGAACAAAGGCGTTCTGCGTAGGGCAGGGCGCCTTTTTGCGCGCGGGTGTTGAAGCTTTTCCTGCCCGGCAAAAAACCATACAAAGAAAGGTGCGTGAGCGTATGTATGAGATGGATTTACTGGACAACACGGAAGACGTGAACCGACTGTTAGCCAGATACGGCGTGAAATTTGGCATTTACAAAAACAATACCTTTAAGGAGCAGCTGTTTCCGTTTGATGCCATACCGAGGGTGATTCAGAAGGAGGAGTTTGACTATCTCGAGAGAGGCTTAAAGCAGCGTGTCATGGCGCTCAACATCTTTCTCGATGATATTTACCATGATAAAAAAATCGTGCGGGATCAGGTGATACCCGAGGATTTCATTTTTGCGTCGAGTGGTTATATGCCGGCGTGTGAGGGCGTGACCCCGGTCAAAAGGATTTATGCCCATATTTCGGGAATCGACCTTGTGAAGGGCAAGGACGGGGAGTGGTATATCCTGGAGGATAATCTGCGGGTGCCGTCCGGTGCATCGTATCCGATGATTGCGCGGGAGCTGTGCAGGCGCAGCAGCCCGAAAACATTCCGCGACAACCAGCTCGAGGACAACAGGAATTACGCACAGCTCCTGCGAAGGGCGATGGACACGGTCAATGTCGAGGGGCATACGGTGATTCTGACGCCGGGACGCTACAATGCTGCCTATTTTGAGCATTCGTATCTTGCGGAAAAGACGGGGGCGCACCTGGTCAACGGCAGTGAGCTGACGGTGGAGAATGACAGGCTTTTCTACGTGGATTACAAGGGGAAAAAGGAGCGTGTCGGGGCGGTGTACCGCAGGATTTCCGACGAGTACCTCGACCCGATGCACTTTAACCCGGAGTCGGTGATTGGCATACCGCATATTTTTGACGCGTACAGAAAAGGGAATGTCGCGCTGCTCAATGCGCCCGGAAACGGCATTGCGGACGACAAGGGCATCTATTATTTCGTGCCGAAGATGATTCGCTATTATCTCGGTGAGGAGCCGGTGCTCTCCAACGCGCCGACGTACCTGCCGTTTTATGAGGAGGACATGGCGTACGTGCTTGCACATTTTGACAGTCTCGTGCTTAAGGACGTGGCGGAGGCAGGCGGCTATGGCGTTGTTTTTGGCAGCAGCATGACGAAGGCGCAGAAGGCGGATTTTATCGCGCTGTTACAGCGGGAGCCGCGGCGGTTTATCGCGCAGGAAGTGATTGACTTTCAGGATCTGGAGATACAGGATGCCGGTTCGGTGGTGGAGCGGAAGGCAGACCTGCGCGCCTTTGTGCTGATGGCGGACGAACCGCAGGTATGGAAGAGCGGGCTGACCCGGTTTTCGCGCAATCCGGATTCATTTATCGTGAACTCATCACAGGGAGGGGGATTTAAGGACACATGGGTATTATCTCATTAGAACAGACCAACAGGCTGTACTGGCTTGGCAGATATTCGGAGCGGGTCTATACGACAATCCGGCTGTATTCAAAGTGCTATGATGACATGATTGACGATATTGGGGACAATTACGCGGATTTTTGCAGGATGCTGGAAATTCCGAATATTTACAGGGACAAGGAGGATTTCAACCAGCGATATGGATTTGACGAGACAGACCCAAATTCCATTTTGAGCAATCTCATGCGGGCATACGACAATGCGGTTGTGCTCCGGGAGGAGATTGGGAGCGAGACGCTCTCGTACATACAGCTTGCCATCTATGCCATCAACAAGGCAAAGATTTCGCGGGCGCCGCTGCTGGAGTTACAGAATGTGGAGGACAATATCCTTGCATTCTGGGGCATTGCCGATGACTTTATCGAGAGCGAGACCATCAGGAATATTATCAGGACAGGAAAAAGGGTCGAGCGCATTGACCTGTACGCGCGCCTGAAGCTTGGCGTAAAAGAACTCAAAAGCGAGCTTCGCCGGATGCATACCCGCCTTGTCAGCAGCGGCATGTCCTACGACAAAGTGTGCCTTGACAGCCTGATTGTGTTGATTGAGCACATTGATGAGACAGCGGAGGTGGATTACGCCGGAATTGTCAAAAATGTGGAAAACCTGGTGCTGGTATAAGGGATTATTTTGATGGAAGTAAGGGGCGGAAAAAATGATGCAGGAGAGCAGGAGGCTTAGGTTTTCTTACCGCATGGCGCTTGATTTTTCGGAGCCGGTTCAAAAGCACCGGTTTGCGCTTCGCATGATACCGCAGTCGGATGAAAGGCAGCAGATTACGGCGTGCAGCGTAAGGCTGGAACCGGAGTGTGCATTGACGGAGGAGACGGATACGTTCGGTAACCGGTATGTCTATGGTGATATTGCGCATCCGCACAGGGTATTTTGCGTGGAGGTTTGCGGGACGGCAAAAGTCAGCAGTACGGCGTTGCTTTTGTGTGACAGGCCGTGGATGGAGCTTGCGCCTTTTCGCTTTCCGTCACAGTACACAAAGGCAGGGGACTGTCTGAAAGCGTATCATGAGAAGTATGGGCAGAAGGAAGATGAGCAGGCGTATGTGTACTGTGTAAGGCTGCTGCACCAGATTTACCAGGATATGGTCTATGTGCAGGGCGTGACAGACATACACACCACGGCGGAGGAAGCATTGGCGGGCAGGGAGGGCGTGTGCCAGGACTACGCCCATATTATGATTGCGCTGTGCAGGATGGCAGGGATTCCGAGCAGATACGTGGTAGGAATGATGCAGGGGGAAGGCTGTTCCCATGCGTGGGTCGAGGTGTGCGCGGACGGTGCGTGGCACGGAATGGATCCGACAAACGACCGGGTAACAGATGACAGCTACATCAAGATATCGCATGGACGCGATTATCAGGACTGTATCGTCAACCGCGGCACCTTTCTGGGAAATGGGACACAGACGCAGACCGTCTGTGTGCGTGTTGACAGTGACGGTTAGGGGACTGTTGGCAGAAACAGCGGCTGGCGGGAAAGGGAGAAAAATATGTCACAGGAAATACGTTCGGAAATCAGTTCAATCTGCCAGGTGAAGCTGCCTGTCGGGGAGACATTGAATATAAAGAGAAACAGGCTGACGCCTTTGGGAAAAGCCGGAAATTGTAAAAAGAGAATCGGGATTGTCACGGGAATCCATGGCGATGAGCTGGAAGGGCAGTATGTCTGTTATGAAGTCGTCCGGCGCATCAGAGAACAGCCAGAGCGCCTTGCGGGAATAGTGGATGTGTACCCGGCAATGAATCCGATGGGAATTGACTCGGTGACGAGGGGCATTCCGGGATTTGACCTTGACATGAACCGGATTTTTCCAGGGAGCAGGGACGGTGCCATGACAGAGTATGTGGCACATAAAATCATAGAGGATCTGGCAGGCGCGGACTTGATTGTGGACATTCATGCCAGCAATATTTATCTGACAGAGATACCCCAGATTCGCATCAATGAACTGCACAAGGATACGCTTGTGCCGCTTGCGCGCTATATGAATGTGGACTTTGTCTGGGTGCACGCGTCGAGCACCGTGCTGGAATCCACGCTCGCATACAGCCTCAACAGCACAGGCACGCCGACGCTTGTCGTCGAGGCGGGTGTGGGGATGCGCATCACAAAGGGCTATTGTCAGCAGCTCGCGGACGGGCTGATGAATACCATGCGGGCGCTTGGCATCTGGCAGGGGGAGGCTTTGTCCGTCCGGGAGCCGATTGTGGCGGACAGGGCTGACAGCGTCGTGTTTTTCAACGCGCCGGCGGCGGGCATCTTTGTGCCGGAAGCAGGGCACTGGACAATGCTTGAAAAAGGAGACAAGGTCGGGGACGTCGTCAATCCGCTGACAGGGGAAATTCTTTCTGAGATTACGACGCCTGAAAAAGGGATTCTCTTTACAATCAGGGAGTATCCTGTCGTTGACGAAGGTTCCCTTGTGGGCAGACTGTTGAAGAGATGAGGAAGTACGATGAAAAAGAAGATAATCTATGAGCTGAATGCGTTGTACAGGGAGCCGATGCAGGTGATGGGTTATGTGTTCGGCGAGGGTGAGAAATCCGTGTGCGTGGTTGGCAGTATGCGTGGAAACGAAGTCCAGCAGATGTTTTCATGCAGCTGTCTGATACGTCGTCTGAAAAAATTGGAAGAAAGGCAGGAGCTTGCAGCAGGAAAAAGCATTCTGGTGATTCCATGCATCAACTCATATTCCATGAATATCGGCAAGCGGTTCTGGTCAACGGACAACACTGATATTAACCGCATGTTTCCCGGCTATCAGGAGGGCGAGACGACACAGCGCGTCGCGGCGGGCGTGTTTGACGCGGTAAAGGATTATGGCATTGGTATTCAGTTTGCATCGAATTATATGTCCGGGCGGTTCCTGCCACACATCCGGATGATGCGGACGGGATTTGAGGACATCGAGGCGGCGAAAAATTTTGCGTTTCCCTACGTCATGGTTCGGGACACGCGTCCGTTTGATACCACCACGCTGAACTACAACTGGCAGATTTGGGAGACAAAGGCATACAGTGTTTACACGACAGACACGGAAGAAATTGACCGTCAGAGTGCAGCGGACGCGGTGAAGGGAATCGAGAAGATGCTCAACGCGGAGGGCGTTTTAAACAGCAGGGTCAGCGGCGGATACCACTATCATTCCCAGGTGCTTGGCGATGACAGTCTGCTGTCTGTGCGGTGCATGGAGGCGGGCATCTACGAAAATAAGGTGTATGTCGGTGAGGAAGTGCATGAAGGACAGCTGCTCGCCGAGATTACAGACCCCTACGAGGGGACTGTGCTGGAACAGCTGACGGCGCCCGCGGATGCAACCGTGTTTTTCCAGCACAAGGCACCGCTGATTTATGCGGATACGACAGCACTGAAGCTAGTGTAAAAATCGGGTGGTCATAGAGTAGGGGATTACAGGGGAAACAGCTTGTTTTTCCCTGCTTTTTTGTGTATAGTATACATAGAATATAAGCTGAAAGGGCGATAAGTTTTGGAAAGAATTTTCGGACATGGGGAGCGGATCGGAACAGGATATGAAAATGGCGCTCTTGATGATGCAGATGCGGGGGTAAAAAAGATGCGGTATTTCAATACAGAAGGTTTATGCAGACCGGAAGAACACTATATGGTGCGTCTGGATGACCGGATGGAACAGATTAAAAAATCGCTGGTAGACCGGAAGAAATATTTTGTCATAAACAGGGGGCGGCAGTATGGAAAAACGACGACGCTACGGGCGTTAGAGCGATACTTAAAGGATGATTACATTGTCCTGTCGCTGGATTTCCAGGAGATGGAGACGGGTAATTTTGCAAACGGCGTTACATTTTCGCAGACGTTTGCAAGAAAGCTGGAAGCGGCATTTCATTTTATTGAAGCAGAAGATAAAGGGCAGCTGCAAAAAATGTTGTCGGATTTCAGGAAAGAGAACCCGGATGGCGGGCTGGATGAGTTGTTTGACTGCATCAGCCATATGTGCGGATGCAGCTCCCGCCCGATGATATTGATGATTGATGAGGTTGACAGCGCATCAAACAATCAGGTCTTTATTGATTTTCTCGCTCAGCTCAGGGCGTATTACCTAAAGCGTGACAAAACGCCGACGTTCCATTCCGTAATTCTGGCAGGCGTCTATAATATCAAAAACCTGAAGTTAAAACTGCGCCCTGAGTCGGAGCACCAGTACAACAGTCCGTGGAATATTGCCGCAGCATTTAAGATTCAAATGCAATTTTCTGCAAGACAAATTATTGGCATGCTACAGGAATATGATTCAGATTATCATACCGGGATGGACTTACAGTCCGTTGCAGAGGAAATTTATGCATATACATCAGGCTATCCGGTTCTCGTATCAGCGATATGCAAATATATTGACGAGGATCTTCCGGGTGATGAGGAGTATGACAGCCAGGAACCGTTCTGGTCAAAGCAGGGAGTCGCACATGCGGTGAGGAAAATATTAGTTGAGGATATGCCGTTGTTTGAAAGCATGATACGCCATCTTGACGACTACCCGGAAATGAAGAGGATGTTTCAGGCGATTTTGTTTCAGGGAAGGGAGTTTACGTATAATCTGAATGTGAAGGAGATTAATCTGGCGTGTATGTTTGGTTATGCCATTGACGAAAAAGGGAAGGTGCGGATTGCAAACCGCATCTTTGAGACGTGTCTTTATGACTGCTTTTACTCGGAGGAAGAACTTTCCAACGCAATTATCCAGGCGGCGAAACAGGATAAGAGCTGTTTTATCCATGATGGCAGGCTTGACATGGATAACGTCATGCGAAAATTTGTGACAGCCTTTGGGGATATTTATGGGCAGAACAGCGAAAGGTTCATAGAGGATAACGGACGCAAATTCTTCCTGTTATACCTAAGGCCGATTATCAACGGAACAGGAAATTATTATGTTGAGGCGCAGACAAGGGATGAGAAGCGCACGGATATCATTGTCGATTATCTCGGGGAGCAGTTTATCATTGAGCTGAAAATCTGGCATGGAAATGAGTACAATGAAAGAGGGGAAAAACAGCTCGCGGCGTACCTCGACTACTACCATAAGAATAAGGGATATCTGCTCAGCTTTAACTTTAACCAGAAAAAAGAGACTGGCGTGAAGGAAATCAGGATTGGGGAGAAAACTATTGTGGAGGCGGTTGTGTAGGGCAAGTTTCCGTTTGTATTTTTTCTGTTCAAGTGGTTCTCCTGTCTGGGGGTAACATTTGTCATGACTGATACAGCAATTAAAATTTTTTAGTGGCTGAATACGGTTAATATTTTATTTTTGAGAGCCAGCGGCATCTGCCAGCAAAGCTTTGAGCCTTGCAATTTCATCGTAGCTCTTGGCAAGCTCATCGCGGCTCTTAGCAAGCTCGGAGTCTTTTGTGGCAATTTCATCGCTTTTTTTCGCAAGCAGTTTCCTTTGTTCGGCAATCAGAGCGTCCTTTCTGGCGTGTTCGCTGGCATTGTGCCGTTCATGAGCCTCAAATTCAGCGCGCCTGCGGCAGAGCTCGCGGATATTCTCATCGGAACTAAGTTCGAAAATGGTGTCAGCAGCGGCCTCCATGTATTGGTTAGTAGCAGCCATGTCTTTCAGCTCCTTCCATGTCTTGGTCTTGAAGAATGCCACCCACTTGTCAATATCATGGAGGCGGTCTTCGTCGGTTGCCAGTTCTGTGTGGTTTAATTCTATCACAGACAGCTGCAGCTTGTCAGTATAGATGGTTCCGTTTTTCACATTTTTTAGCATGTAGGTGGCATAGAATTCCGGCTTTTCGGGGAACAGGTCAAAATCGAGGAAACTAATCTGTATAACAGGAATTGCATTGATGTAATCGTCTCCTTTATATACACTGTCAAAGGAACGGCACAAATAGGAAAGGGAACGTTCCTTCCAGTTGTTGTAGTTGGCAATCTGCATCTCGAGATTTAACCGTGTCATGCTGTTGATGATAACGTTGATGTCCAATATGAAATCCTTGTTTTCAAAGGACTGCCCCAATATGATGGGGTTGGTAATCTTTACGTCAAGTGATTCAGGGTCGAGATGCAGCAGTGCACCGATAAGACCCTTCAGCACTTTCTTGTTTTTCTGTAAAACGGCGCGGAACATGTAGTCGTTTGTCATGTTGTAGCAAAGTTTTTCATCTTGAGGAACGTAGTTTCCGTTTGTATTTTTTCTATTCAAGTGGTTCTCCTGTCTGGGGGTAGTATTTGTCATGACCATGACACTATACAATGTGTGGCGTATTTCTGTCAAATAAAAATGATAATAAAATGTGCGAAATGTAAAAAATAGCACAGTTTTTTTGGTTAATAGTGTGAATTTTGACATTTGGGATAGTGTATACAGTACGTATAATTAAAAAAACTAAAAATATTATGTCTGTTTTGGATAAATTATTGGTTCTATTGAAATCAAAGAAATAAATATCTGGTAATATTTTATAATTAAAAATATTAAAATTTAGATAAAATATCTCGGAATACTTAAAATTAGTTAAACAATAGGAAAATTCAAGTAATACCTTAGAATAATTTAACAAAAAATCATTCTTTCTTTAGCTAAAAAATCAATGTTTCTTTAATTCGATTTATGCTAAATTTATAGTGTCCAATGAATGCAATATCGTTATTATGAGAAAGGAGAGAGCACAGTATGGTGGTAGGAAGATTGCGAAAAACGTTGAAACAAAGTCTGGCAATAGCGTTGGCAGCAGCGCTTATGGCGACTTCGATTCCTGATTTTTCTGTTACAGCCATGGCTGAGGAGACAGTCAGCGAAGAAAATACTTCGGACAAGGCTGCGTCAAAGGAAACAGGGGAAGAGACGCAGGACGAAGAATCGGCAGACAGTGTGTCAGAAGAACAGAAGGAGGACACTGCTGGGACACAGGAGTCCGGCACGGAGCAGCATGAGACGGAGAATGCTTCGGAGACAGAGAATGCATCAGACACAGAAAGCATGACGGAGCGGGAGGATAAGACAGAGACAGAGAGCGAAACAGAGACTCGGACTGAAACGGAGACTGACACAGATGATACAACAGAGTCAGTCGAAGACGAGGAGGAATCTGAGACAGAGGAAAGACTTGACAAAAATGCGGACGTGGAACAGGGTCAGGAGGATGTAATCTATAAGAATGATTTTAATAATTTGGAAACTGGAAAGCCTTTGACAGATAATGAGGGTGAAAAGGGAATCATAGCGGAATTGTCAAATGGTAATATGGCAGTTGTGTATGATGTGGATTTATCACAGCCAGACAAAGACGATTCGCCATGGTCTACAGCCTTTCAGGCAGATTTGTCATTGCCTGACATGTATAATGTAAGCAGTGCTGAAAAGCTGACGATGAGTTATGATGTATATATTCCTACGAGTAATACGGACATTGGCACCTTGACAGCTCAGGCAATTCTTAGGAATGGGGATCGGTGGGAATGGAAACAGGCAAATACAATGGAAAGTTACACAAATTCCAATCTAGTATCCGGAGAAATTGACGGATATAGTAAGATTTCTGTTTCCATAGAAATAATTAAGGGAGATGACTGGAAGCTAAAGGACATTACATCATTAAAAGCAATTACTGCTGGCTTGGCAGGGAATCCCAGTAGCTATAAAGGAAAACTTTATCTTGACAATGTAGTCTTAAAAGATACGTCAACGAAGACAGAAACCCCTGAACCGGAAGAACCCACGACTCCGGTAAACGAGGAAGTTTTTTATGAAAACAATTTTGACACAGTAGAAAAACTGGAAGATGTTGTAAATATTAATGATAGCCTGGGATCAGCATTTAAAGACGGTGATAACAATGTGATTGCATCTATCGCTGAATTAAATAAAGACAATAAGGCAATCAAGCTTACGGCTGATGTATCTACAACGAATGCATGGCAGGATATCTTTAAAATAGTGATTGACCTAAAAGACAAGGAGTTTACCAAAACAATCAGTGAAAAAGTGGTCATGAGTTATGATCTGTATTTTCCGGCAGATAGTGTTGGGGAAAACTTTGGCACGATGTCAGCGATTGGGTCTTTGAAGAGCGGTGAAAATTGGACCTGGATCACAGAAAAAAACGGTGTCCCATTTGGGGCAGAACAATGGGCAGAGACCTCAGACGTTGGCGGATATAAAGTGTTCCATGCAGAAATCAATATGAATGATTTTAAGACATGGAATCAGGAAGAAAATAAAGATGAAGACTTCGGTTTTGAGGGGATTACGCCAATCAAGTCAGTTATACCGAGCCTCGGCATAAGCGATGGCACTTATAACGGAGATATCTATCTGGATAACCTAAAGGTGAAAGCAGTAGGCGTAACAGCAGATGGCGGCAATACAGAAGATCCAGATAAGCCCGGAGAGGAAGAACCAACAGACAAGAATATACTCTATAGCATGAACTTTGATAAACTGGACAGTCTTGAAGGTGTTTTGCAAGAAAATGTGAAAAATGTGACACCTGTATTGGCAGAGCTTGTAACAGGAAACAAGGCGGTAAAATATACAGTTGATTTACCTGGAACAGGAACATGGGAAGAAATATTCAAACCAAGCCTGATTTTGGCAACGCCGAACAATACACCTATTAAAGGGAAAGTAGCCATGAGCTACGATGTCTACTTCCCATCAGAAAGCATTGGAGAGACATTTGGGAAGATAAAAGCCCGGGCAGCTTTTAAGAGCGGGGATAATGGTACAAAGTGGGTTAGCCAGCAATCATGGCCTGACTGTGGGAAAGAAGATTTGGAAGAGGATGAAAAGGTTCCTGGCTTTAAAAAGTTTCACGTAGAAATAGATATTGACAATCTCAAGGATGGAGAGTCTGATTATCCAATTGATCAGCTTACGCCATTGCATGCAGTCATTCCGTGTCTGGCGGGAGAAAAGAACCCTTATAAGGGCGACGTCTATCTGGACAATGTCGAGCTCAAGATTGTGGAGGGGGCTGGTGATGATAATCCTGGCGAGGAAGAAAACCCTCCAACAGTAACGAAAGAGCTGATTTATGAAAATGACTTTAACGAGCTGGCAAGTCTTGAGAATGTCCTGACAGAGAATGTTTCAGGAAGAACACCGGAACTGGCAGTGCTTGCAACAGGAAACAAGGCGGTTAAGTACACCATCAGCGCGCTGTCAGGAAGTGGCTGGGATGATATATTCAAGGCGCAGTTTAACCTGGCAGAAGCATATGACAAACAGATTACGGAAAAGGTAGTCATGAGCTATGATGTGTATTTTCCGGCTGCAAGTGTGACGGCAGAGAGTTTTAACACGATAAAGGCACAGGCTACGGTTGCCAGCGGCAGTGCATGGGCATGGGCTACCCAGAAAACATGGCCGGAGATTACGGTCGAAACACTGGAAGATGACGCAGAGGTGCCAAACTTCAAGAAGGCCCATGTAGAAATTGACATGAATGACCTTCAGGTCTGGGATAATGAATTAAAAGATAATAAACCATATCCGTTTGACCAGATTACACCAATTCATGCAGTCATCCCATGTCTTGCCGGCGCAGGCAGCACATACAGCGGAGACTTATACCTGGATAACCTCAAGGTCTGGGCAGTAAACGAAACCAGTGAGACACCCGACCCGACAGAGGACGTGGTTCTGAATCTGGATGCGTCGGCGTGGACAGTCGGCGATAAGTATCAGTATGACGGTGAGAGCAAAATCGAGAACAAGACTGTCGGTGACAAGAAGTTCCTGGTGGCAACAGTGGACTATTCCAAAAACGCAAACACAGGCTGGAGCGAGCCGAAGTTCGACTATGTCCACCCTGAACAAGTGCCGAGCCTGAAGGGATATAATGCGTTTGTTGCAGATGTATACTATAAAACGGCGGACAAGACAGGAGGCAGCTTTGGGGTAAAGCTGTATGCGAAATCACCTGTTACGCAGAGTGAGATTATCAACAGTGATGCCCCATTGCCGGAAGGGGAAGCAGTAGACATTCCAGGACTGGAAGGCTATTACAAGGCACAGTTTGTAATGGAAAAGAAATTTGATGGAGCCTTTCAGAACCTGACATTCAGTATTGTGGGTAAAAACACGGACTATGTGGGTGAAATCTATCTCGACAATATGCGTTTCACTAAGATTACGGCTCCGGATATTTATGTGGACAGTACCATTCCTGTACAAAAAGGAGCCGGAGTCCAGGTTGTCGACAATGGCAGAAACCTCCAGACTGCAAGCGGACAGAAAACCCCGATTGCGGAAAACGTAGCGCTTGTTGATGCCAGGGCGATTGACGCGACAAAGAACCTGTATGCATATTTAAAGGCAGTAGGGGAGTCCGACAGCGTAATTTTTGGACACCAGAATGACACCCACCACAAGGCAGGCAGCAAAGGGGAGGGATTCTCGGAATCCGATACCAAGGACGTGACAGGCAGCATCGCAGGCGTGATTGGTATCGATGTATTGTCACTTACAGGCAACGAGGCGTCAGAGTGGAATGCGCCGGAGGCAGACAGAATCGCGTATGTGGCGGATATCACGCGAAAGGCAGCGGCAGAGGGCGCGCTGATTACACTGTCCGCGCATATGCCAAACTTCGAGGTGATTGACCAGCGCGTGAAGGCATACGATGCGGCAGGCGGCGTTGTGGATGAAACGAAGAATGAAATGGTTGGCTATTGGACAACGGAGAATGGCGAAAAGCAGTACAACTTCTCCGGCTACACACCGGGGACGACGACAGGAAACATCGTACAGCGGATTATGCCCGGTCAGGACTTAAACTATCTTTACACAGATTATCTGGATTTAATTGCAGATTATGCAAAATCCGTGGAAGGAGACGGCATTACCATTTTGTTCCGTCCATTCCATGAGAACACGGGCAGCTGGTTCTGGTGGGGTGCGGCGTTCTGCGACGAGCAGGCGTACATCAACCTGTTCCGCTATACAGTGGACTACATGAAAGAGACAAAGGGCGTACACAACATGCTCTATGTGTATGGTCCAGGCAGCGAGGCGGCAAATGTCACGGAGTATGGTGCACGGTATCCGGGCGATGACTATGTGGACATGATTGGATATGATTTATACCACTCCGGACCGACACAGGCAAGCGAGCCGGGCTATTTGCAGAGTATCAGCAAGCAGAACCAGATTTTACGCGATTTTGCGACAGCGCATGATAAACTCTATGCCATCACGGAGACAGGTGTGGCAGACGGCGACATCGCATTGAAGCGCACCGGCAACGAGGTAATGGACTGGTACATGCAGCTGTTAGACCAGATTACGAAGGACGGCGGAATCTGTTATTTCCTCGTATGGGCAAACTTTGATGAAAACGGCAGCTTCTATCTGCCCTACGTGGTAGAAAAGAAGGAGAACGGCGTGCTGCATGGACATGAGATGCTCGACGAGTTCATCAAGTTCTACAATGACGGCAGGAGTGTCTTTGCGACAGACATGAACAGCGGATACCAGCAGATTACCGGCGTGAACAACACGACAAAGGAAGATGCACTGTCCGGCTATATCGTAACACCGCAGTCCGGCGACAGGATTCTGCCCGACCAGGCGAACCCGACTACAAGAATTGCGGCAAAGATATCAGGAATTGCCAAGGATGCGGATAATGTCCGGTTTGTTGTGGAGACAGAATTTGACAGGGTTACATTAAAGGCAGCATATAATGAAGAACAGGGCGTATGGGAAGCCACGTTAAAGGACAGCGCGCTCCTGAGCCTGGGCGAGGCGCTCGGAACAATTACGCTGTTTGTCGGCGATATAGAAGTTGCAGCCATTACGGCTAAATTTAATATGGAAGTACCGGTGCAGGACGATATGGTTCCGGAGGATTTTGAGGGCTACAACGGCGACAGCCAGCAGCTGGGACTTGCATGGGCGACGAACAAGGCTTCCGGCAGCGAGATTTCGTTCTCCCTGACAGACGACCCGGAGAAGGTATTTGGCGGAAAATATGGGTTAAAGATGGATGTCACATTTGCGGCAGGCGATGCGTGGGCAGGCGCGACAAAGGGCATGAATGCCAACTGGAGCGCAGGCAATGCACTGGAATTTTACACGATTCCTGAGACAAAGGGACAGAAGGTTGTCATCCAGGTTACCACAGGCGGCAATACTATTTTTGAGACCTATTTGCAGGAATATGAACGCTACACCGACAATGCACAGACAGGATTCCCGGTAAAGGTGACAATTCCTTTTAGTGCATTTGTGGGAAGGGATAACAAGGAAGCCAAATTTGACCCGGCGAAGATTGAGAGCATCGGACTCTGGTGCAATGCGATACCAAAGGACGGTCTGACATTCCCGCTGAGCACGACGCTGTATTATGATGAATTTAAAGTCGTGACGACGGACAAGACAGAGGTGACAATCGAACCGCTGGCAAAGAAAGGCATCTGGGTTAAGGAGATTCCGGCACAGGTTTACACAGGCAAGGCGTTGAAGCCGGAAGTACAGGTATATGATGATGCAAAACTCCTGACACTGAAAAAGGATTACACGGTAAGCTACAAGAACAACACCAAAAAAGGACAGGCAGATGTCATCATAAAAGGCAAGGGCAACTATGCGGAGACGATTACGGCTCACTTTGAGATTGTGCCAAAACAGGTCGGCGAGCTGACCATTACGGCGCCGGATTACCTCATTTATAATGGGAAAGAACAAAAAATTTCCGTGACCGTAAAGGACGGCAAGAAAAAGCTGAGCACCAGGAATGATTACACCCAGACGATCACCTTTGTTCCCGAGGGGGCGGAGTCAGGTACGGTGGTGGAGAAGGCAAAAGAATCCGGTATCTATCAAATCAGGATTGCCATGAAGGGGAATTACGATGGTGAAGTGACAGTACCGTGCAAGGTGGTAAAGGACAAGGAGCTTCTCACCAAGGCAAAGGTGACGCTTCCGTCCAACGCGCTCGATTACAAGGACGGCGCGGCGGTAGAGTTCGAGAATCCTGCACAGATTATCGTGAAACTGGGCAGCAAGGTGATTCCGCAGAAGGCAGAGGATGGCACGGATAACTATGTCATTACTTATGTGAACAACAGGGAAGTAGGAACCGCAAGTGTCGTGATTACAGGCGTGGAGACCGGGAAATATGTAGGAAGCTGCAGCAAGACATTCGCTGTCAGGGGAACACCGTTCTCTGCAAAAACCATTGAGATAACAGCGTTTCAGACGAAGCTTCCATATACGGGCAGGACAATCTACCAGAATCCGGTACTGAAGGACAAGGCTACCAGTACAGTGCTTGAGAAGAATGTCGATTACAGAGTGACATACACAAACAACCTGAACGCAGGAAAAGCGAGCATGGTGCTCACAGGTATCAACAGGTACAGCGGTACAATAAAACAGACGTTTGCGATTGACAAGGCAGAACTGACAACGCAGATGCTTCAGCAGGGTGCCATGACAGTGAAACAGAACCGCGCAGGCGTGACACCGGATGTTGAACTGGTTTACGATGGCAGAGCACTGGTGAAGGACGTGGACTATAAGCTGACCTACACAAACAATAAGAACACGACAACGGAGACCAAGAAAGCCTACATCAGCATTGCGGGCAAAGGAAATTTCAAGGGAAGCTTAAAGAACGCAGTGGAGCTGACCATCCAGCCAAAATCATGGGACAGCGGTGAAATCACAGTGGAAGTTCCCGATATGAAGTACAAGCCGAGCACAAAGGAGTACAAGCCGAATGCAGTCGTGTACGATAACGGCAAAAAGCTCACGAAGAATAAGGACTATGTGATAGAGTATGCATTGAACAAGAAAGAGGACATCACGCTTACGCAGGATGGACAGCTTCCGGTCAATGGGCATACGGCAAATGTGATTATCACACTGACAGGCGCCGATTATGTTGTGAATGCGGATGACGCACAGAGCAGCAAACAGACCTTTGCGTTTACGATTATCGGCAGGCTGATGAGCGAGACGAAGATAGCGCTCAAGCCTGACAAGGTACAGTACTTCAGCCAGTATGGAACCAGACCGGGCAAGGATGATTTGACAGTGACGTATAAGGGCGAAGAGGTGAAGAGTGATGAGTATGATATCATCTCCTACAGCAAGAACGACATGAAAGGAAGTGCGACACTGGTTGTCCAGGGTAAGGGTCAGTACGGCGGAACCAAGAAATTTACATTTAAAATCAATGCGAGGGGAATACAGACAAACCTTGCAGAGACATTGGAAAAAATCATGTCAGCCATGGTGGAACAATTGTAATGCCAATAAAAGAAGCGGTGCGGGATATCCTGTACCGCTTCTTTTGCCTGGAATGTCAGGAATAGTCAGAACTAACTGTTTATAAACAAAACATAAAAATGGAAAAATCTGTTGACAACTGCCCTGCCAGGGTATATTCTGTAGCAAGTAAATACTTTGAAAGTCAAAATATTTGATTGCCAAAATATTTGAGCGTCAAAATGTTTTGGCTGCTGAATTCAGGTATTGAAGTAAATGAAGGTAATAAATTTTTAACAAATTGAAAGGATGGAAGAACCATGTTAGAAAGAGTAAAAGAAATCATCGAGGAGCAGTTAAACGTTGAAGGTGTGGAGATTACAGAGGAGACACGCTTCAAGGAAGACTTAGAGGCAGACTCACTCGACTTATTTGAGCTTGTTATGGCATTTGAGGAGGAGTACGGCGTGGAGATTCCTTCCGAGGATCTGGAGCAGATTACGACAGTCGGCTCAATCATCAAATATATGCAGGATAAAGGCGTTAACGCATAATTGCGCTGACAGGATTATAAAGCAGCCGTCTGATAGTCATCATAGAGTATCGGGCGGCTGTAATAGAAAAAACAGGAGCTTGTATGAAAACAAGAATTACAGAATTATTAGGAATTGAATATCCCATTATACAGGGCGGCATGGCATGGGTTGCCGAGCACAATCTGGCTGCGGCAGTTTCCGAGGCCGGCGGGCTTGGAATCATCGGTGCGGGCGGCGCGCCTGCGGAATTTGTCAGGGAACAGATTCGGAAAGTGAAGGAAGCGACACAGAAACCATTTGGTGTCAACATCATGCTGATGAATCCTGAGGCGGATGCCATTGCACAGGTTGTCGTGGACGAGGGCGTTAAGGTGGTCACGACAGGCGCCGGAAACCCGGGCAAGTACATGGAAATGTGGAAGGCGGCAGGCGTCAGCGTGATTCCCGTAGTGGCAAGCGCCGGAATGGCGAAGCTTATGGAGCGCGGCGGCGCGGATGCGGTTGTCGCGGAAGGAATGGAGAGCGGCGGGCATATTGGTTCCATCACGACAATGGCGCTTGTCCCCCAGGTTGTCGATGCGGTCAGCATTCCTGTCATTGCTGCGGGCGGCATCGCGGACGGCAGGGGATTTGCGGCGGCATTCATGCTCGGCGCGGAGGCAGTGCAGCTTGGCACGCGCTTTGTGGCGGCAAAGGAGTCCATTGTGCATGAAAATTACAAGGCAATGCTCATCAAGGCAAAGGATATTGACTCCGCAGTCACAGGCATGTCAACAGGGCATCCTGTCAGGAGCATCCGGAACAAAATGACCAAGGAATACTTAAAGATGGAAAAAGAGGGCGCTGACTTCATGGAACTGGAGAAGCTGACCCTTGGCTCGCTCAGAAAAGCCGTGACAGAGGGCGACGTGGTCAACGGAACGGTCATGGCAGGCCAGATTGCAGGGCTTGTGAAGAAAGAACAGCCCTGTAAGGAAATCATATCGGAAATCATATCGGAAGGGCTTGCGCTGATGCACAAGTTTTAGGGATGGAGTTTTATATAGAAAGGGGCGGCACGATAGAAATGAGCAGAATCGCATTTATTTTCCCGGGGCAGGGTTCGCAGTATGTCGGCATGGGAAAGGATTTTTATGATACATATGAGGAAGCAAAGGAAGTATACCGGCTTGCGGGCGAGGTATCAGGGCTTGACATGGAGGCGCTTTGCTTCACGGAAAATGACAAGATAAACATTACGGAATACACGCAGATTGCAATGCTTGCCACAGAGGTAGCGATTTTAAAGGTGCTTGAGTCAAAGGGTGTCCGTGCGGAGGTCACCGCAGGCCTGAGTCTTGGGGAGTACGGCGCACTGGCAGCGGCGGATGTCATGGACTTAAAGGACTTGTTCCATGTTATAAGGAAGCGCGGCATCTTCATGCAGGAGGCATATCCCACCGGCGGAGCCATGACAGCAGTGCTGGGACTTGACAGTGACAGGATTGAGGAAATCTGCCGCCAGACAGAAGGAATCGTGAGCATCGCAAACTACAACTGTCCCGGGCAGATTGTCATCACGGGCGAGGAGGCAGCAGTCACAAAGGCATCCGAGGCGCTCTCGGACGCAGGCGCAAAGCGCTGCGTGCCGCTCAAGGTCAGCGGGCCATTCCACTCGGAGCTGTTAAAGGGCGCCGGGGAAAAGCTTGAGAAAGAGCTTATCGGCATCAGGCTCAGGAATCCGTCCATACCGTATATCAGCAACCTGGACGCGCTGGACGTGACGGCGGCGCCGCCGATTAAGACGCTCCTGAAAAGCCAGGTGTCAAATTCGGTGTGCTGGCAGCAGTCTGTCGAGAAAATGATTGCGGACGGCATTGACACATTTATCGAAATCGGACCGGGAAAAACACTGAGCGGATTTATGAGAAAAATCAACAAGGATGTCAGGTGCATGAATATCGACAAGCTGGAAGATTTGGACAAGGTATTAGAGACATTGAAAGGAAAAGAGGAATAGGATGTTAACAGGAAAAATTGCCCTTGTAACGGGGGCAGGCAGGGGAATCGGCAGGGAAATCGCACTGACACTTGCAAAGAACGGCGCCACTGTCATCGTAAACTATAACGGCTCCAAGGAAAGCGCCGACGCGGTTGTCGCGGAGATCGAAAAAAATGGCGGGAGCGCCGAGGCAGTACAGTGCAATGTGTCTGATTTTGCGGCGTGCGAGGAATTTGTAAAGCAGGTGCTGGCCAAGTACAAAAAGGTCGATATCCTTGTAAACAATGCGGGCGTCACGAGGGATAACCTGATTATGCGCATGTCCGAGGATGATTATGACGCTGTTCTTGACACCAACTTAAAAGGCGCATTCAACATGATCCGCCATCTCTCCCGCAGCTTTATCAAGCAGAGAAGCGGTAAGATTATCAACATTTCATCCGTGAGCGGTGTGCTTGGGAATGCAGGACAGGCAAATTATTCGGCTTCCAAGGCGGGACTTATCGGACTGACCAAGAGTGTCGCAAGGGAGTTTGCAAGCCGCGGGATTAATGTCAATGCGGTGGCACCGGGATTTATCGACACGGACATGACAAAGAATATGACAGAGGATGCGAAGAAAGAGCTGGACAACATGATTCCCATGGGAAAAATGGGCACGACAAAAAACATTGCAGACCTTGTGATGTTCCTTGCGGGAGAACAATCAGACTACATCACCGGACAGGTAATCTGTGTGGATGGCGGGATGTGCATATAGAAAGGAAATAGGTTTTAACATGAAAAAGAGAGTAGTAGTAACCGGCATGGGAGCAGTAACCCCTATCGGAAACAGTGTCGATGCATTCTGGGACAGTGTAAAACAGGGAAAAATCGGTTTTGCTCCGATAACATATTTTGACACGGCTGATTTTAAGTGCAAGCTGGCAGCCCAGGTCAAGGATTTCAATGCGGCTGATTACATGGACAAGAAGGCGGCACGCAGGATGGAGCCGTTCTGCCAGTTTGCGGTTGCGGCGGCGAAGGAAGCCATTGAGGATGCGGGACTTGACATGACAAAGGAAGACCCCTACAGGGCAGGATGTGCCGTGGGGAGCGGTATCGGCAGCCTTCAGGCAATGGAGCGGGAACACACAAGGCTTGAGGAAAAAGGCCCCTCGAAAGTAGCGCCGCTTCTCGTCCCGCTGATGATATCCAACATGGCGGCGGGAAATGTCAGCATTGCATTCAACCTCAAAGGCAAGAGCATCAATGTGGTGACAGCCTGTGCCACAGGTACCAATTCAATTGGCGAGGCATTCCGTACCATCCAGTACGGTGATGCGGACATCATGGTGGCAGGCGGAACAGAGAGCTCCATCACACCGATTGGCATTGCCGGGTTTACGTCTCTTACGGCGCTTTCCACCTGTGAGGATCCGGCGCGTTGTTCCATTCCGTTCGACAAGGACAGAAGCGGGTTTGTGATGGGCGAGGGTGCGGGCGTTGTCGTGCTCGAGGAGCTTGAGCATGCAAAGGCGCGCGGTGCGAAAATTTATGCAGAGGTCGTGGGGTATGGATGCTCGTCAGACGCATATCACATCACCTCGCCGGCAGAGGATGGCGAAGGCGCCGCAACAGCCATGTTAAATGCTGTCAGGGATGCAGGCGCGTCGGCGGAGGACATCACCTACATCAATGCGCACGGCACAAGCACGCACCATAATGATTTGTTTGAGACAAGGGCGATTAAGCTTGCGTTTGGCAGCCATGCAAAGGATATCCGGGTAAATTCGACAAAGTCCATGATCGGGCATCTTCTCGGGGCTGCTGGCGCAGTCGAGTTTGTCACCTGCGTAAAGGAGCTTCAGGAGGGGTATATTCATCAGACCGTAGGCCTTATGGAGAGCGAGGAGGAAATGGACCTCGACTACTGTAAGGAGAGCAGCAGCGGGGCATTCACATATGCGCTCAGCAACTCGCTGGGCTTTGGCGGACACAACACAAGTATTTTGATAAAGAAATATTCGGAGTAAGTAACAGTTCAGCCTTCGGCTTCCTGTTACAGGCATCAAGCCATGCAAAACCACTTCGTGGTAGCTTGATGCATCTCAGCCACTACACATTCTTACGTGGCTTGTATAAGCCATAATTTGCAGCGCAGTGCAAAGTCCTAGGCTGAATTGTTACTGGAATAAAACAAATAGAAAGAAAAGGTGACACATATGTCAGTTTATACAGCAAAGGAAATCATGGAAATCATTCCACACAGACATCCGTTTATGCTGATTGATACAATTGAGGAGCTTGAGGAAGGTGTCAGGGCGCTTGGAAAAAAGTGTGTGAGTTTTAATGAACCGTATTTTGCAGGCCATTTTCCGGGGAATCCTGTCATGCCGGGCGTACTGATTATAGAAGCGCTCGCACAGGTCGGGGCAGTCGCCATGCTGGGGACACCGGAGATGAGAGGAAAGACCGCGTATTTTGCAGGAATTGACAAGGCGCGGTTCAGGCAGAAGGTACTTCCGGGCGATGTGCTGATGCTTGAGACAAAGATTATAAAGGTAAAAGGACCGGTCGGTATCGGGGAGGCTGTTGCCACCGTCAACGGAAAGGTTGCCTGCAAGGCAGAGCTGACATTTGCAATCAGCTGACGCAGGATTAGATTATTGCATGGAGGTTCATATGGATAAGTCAGAGCATGTAAAGAGCGGAAGAAGATTTCCCATCAATTTATACAATAAGCTGGAGGAAAGGCTGAGGAACAAGTCAGAGGACACACAGGAACAGGCAGAGGAAGTAAAAGCGGAGGACAAAAGTCAGATTAAGTGCCCAAAGTGCGGCAGAATGGTAGACCGCGCACGCGTTGTCAAGAAGAAATACGTATGCTATGAGTGTGGCGGGTATTTCCGTGTCAAGACCAATAACCGTATCCGTATGGTTGCAGACCCCAGGAGCTTTGAGCCATGGTTCGAGGATATGGCGGTCAGCAATCCGCTTGATTATGAAGGATATGAGGATAAGCTTGCGGCTGCAAGGGAAAAGACAGGTCTGAAAGAGGCAGTCACGGTAGGACGCTGCAAGGTGTTCGGTGAGGACATCGTGCTTGGTGTATGTGACTCCCGGTTTATGATGGCGAGCATGGGGCATGTCGTGGGTGAGAAAATCACAAAGGCGATTGAGCGTGCGACCGAGCTTCGTCTCCCGGTGTTTCTGTTCTGCTGCTCTGGCGGCGCCAGAATGCAGGAGGGAATTGTATCCCTGATGCAGATGGCAAAGACCTCTGCGGCAATCAAGAAACACGGTGATGCCGGGCTGCTGTACTGTTCCATCCTCACAGACCCTACGACAGGGGGCGTGACAGCAAGCTTTGCGATGCTTGGCGATGTCATTATGGCGGAGCCGGGCGCGCTTATCGGATTTGCAGGTCCCAGGGTCATCAAGCAGACAATCGGCCAGGAGCTTCCGGAGGGCTTCCAGACAGCGGAATTCCTTGTGGAGCACGGATTTGTCGACGGCATTGTGCTCAGGGAGAACCTGAAAAAGACCATTCATTTCCTGATAAAGTCCCATCAGGGTACAGGAAAGAAGACGTATGCGGATTTCTGTGAGGACCATGGTTTCCACTTTGAACTGAGCGAGGAATTAAAAGAGCAGTCATGGAAATCAAAACCGCGCAGCGCGTGGGAAAAGGTAAAGGCTGTCCGCCAGGTGGAACGTCCCGCGGCGACAGACTATATGGAGCATATCTTCGATGTGTTCGTGGAGGCACATGGGGACAGGGGATTCCATGACGACAAGGCGCTGATTGGTGGTATCGGATTTTTAGAAGGACAGCCGGTGACTGTAATCGCTGACCTGAAAGGAAAAGATTTCAAGGAGTGCCAGGAGAGAAACTTTGGCATGCCACTGCCGGAAGGATACAGAAAGGCACTCCGCCTGATGAAGCAGGCAGAAAAGTTCAACCGTCCGATAGTCAGCTTTGTCAATACGTCAGGTGCATTCTGCGGCCTTGAGGCGGAGGAGCGCGGACAGGGCGAGGCGATTGCCAGAAACCTGCTTGAAATGTCAGGGCTTAAGGTTCCCATACTCTGCATCCTGATTGGCGAGGGCGGTAGCGGTGGCGCGCTTGCAACGGCAGTCGGCAACGAAGTCTGGATGATGGAGAACGCGACGTATTCCATTCTTTCACCGGAAGGATTTGCCTCCATCTTGTGGAAGGATGCCAACAGGGCGCAGGAAGCCAGCGAAGTCATGAACATTACGGCACAGGATTTGAAGCGTCTTGGTGTCATCGAGCGCATTATCCCGGAGTTTGGCGGGGCGGACAAGAAGACAGCTGCGGCAATTGCAGGCTATATGAAAGAGCATATCAAGGAGTTTTTGGAGAAGTATGACGGCAGGACAGGCGACTCGATCGCGGAAGAACGGTACCAGCGTTTTCGGAATTTCTGATAAATAAGAGGATAAATCATGAGTGTAAATGAATTAAGGATAGGAGACCTTTGCGCGCGCATTCCCGTGATACAGGGAGGAATGGGCGTCGGGGTGAGCCTGTCGGGTCTTGCGGGGGCAGTTGCGGCGGCAGGCGGCGTGGGTGTCATCTCCACGGCACAGATTGGATTCCGAGACCCGGATTTTGGAAAGCATCCGATAGAATGCAACCTAAAGGCAGTCGGTGAGGAAATCAGGAAAGCGCGCAAGAAGGCAGACGGCGGCATTGTCGGCGTCAACATCATGGTGGCGACCAGAAGGTATGAGGACTATGTAAAGGCGGCGGTGGACGCAGGCGCTGACTTGATTATTTCCGGCGCAGGACTTCCCATGACACTGCCTGAAATTGCGGGAAATACAAGGATTGCACCGGTTGTTTCAAGCAGAAAGTCCCTGAGCGTCATTTCAAAATACTGGAAGAAAAAGTATGACAGGAAACCGGATTTGGTCGTGATAGAGGGACCTGAGGCAGGCGGTCATCTTGGATTTACCAGGGAGGAAATCGACGCGTACACCGTCACAGGAGAAAAAAATTATGACGACGAGGTAAAGGCGGTCATTGCGCTTGCAGACGAGCTTGAAGTACCTGCCGTGGTGGCAGGCGGCATCTATGAGCGCGCGGACATGGAGCATTATCTTGCAATGGGCGCCAGGGGCGTGCAGATTGCAACGCGTTTCGTGACGACGAGGGAGTGTGATGCTTCCGACGCCTATAAGCAGGCGTATATCGACGCAAAAAAAGAAGATATTGTGATTGTGAATAGTCCGGTGGGAATGCCGGGACGCGCGATACACAATGCTTTTCTGGACAAGGTGGCAGCCGGTGAACGCTTTATGAGGGGATGCAGGCAGTGCATCATTACCTGTAAACCGGACACGGCGCCGTACTGCATCACAGAGGCGTTAATCAATGCGGTGGAGGGCAGGCTTGACGAAGGACTCATCTTCTGCGGCAGCAATGCGTACAGGGCGGATAAGATAGAAACAGTGGCGGATATAATGGAGGAATTTTCATAATGACAATAAGAATCACAGGTACGGGAAGCGCCCTGCCGGAAAAAATAGTGACAAATTTCGATTTGCAGGAGCTTGTGGAGACCTCCGATGAATGGATACGTGAACGCACAGGAATTGCAGAGCGGCGGATTTCCACAGGCGACACCGTTGCCACGCTGTCAGCCGAGGCGTGCCGGAGAGCGCTGGAGATGGCAGGAAAGACTGCGGAGGAGGTAGAACTCATTCTTGTGGCGACCTGCTCGCCGGAAATGCTCCTTCCCTGCTGTGCCTGTCAGGTGCAGGATATCATCGGGGCATCCCATGCGGCAGCATTTGACCTGAATGCCGCCTGTTCCGGATTTTTGTTTGCATTGAACACGGCATATGCGTATATGCAGTCAGGCATCTACAGAAACGCGTTGATTGTCGGGAGCGAAGTGCTGTCAAAGGTTGTCGACTGGAGCGACAGGGGGACGTGCGTCCTGTTTGGCGACGGCGCGGGGGCTGCTTTTGTGGAAGCATCCGCGGAGGACATTGTCCGTGACAATGGGCGCAAAGTGGGAATGGAGTGCATGGTACAAGGCTCGGACGGCACAAAGGGGATGGTGCTTTCCTGCGCGGAGCGGCCTGTGAACAATGCGTTTATTTCGGAAAAGCAGACTGCCAGTCCATACATACAGATGAATGGACAGGAGGTTTACAAGTTTGCCACGAGACAGGTTCCTGCATGTATCCATGAAGCATTGGACAAGGCAGGAATCACGGCGGAGGATGTCGATATGTTCGTACTGCACCAGGCGAACGTGCGCATAATCGAGTCCGTTGCAAAAAGACTGAAGACAGACATCTCAAAATTTCCCATGAATCTTGACAAGATTGGAAATATGTCCTCCGCCACGATACCGGTGCTGCTTGACGAGCTGAACCGCGGCGGCAGGATACAGGACGGAAACAGGCTGGTGTTGTCCGGGTTCGGTGCGGGACTGACATACGGTGCAACTGTGATGGTCTGGTAATGGATGTGAACATGGTCAGTGCTCAGAATATGGAATGGAGGTGGAGACTGGTCAGCATGGAAAAGACTACGAGCAGGACATTAAATGAAATGCTGGTGAAGCTTTTTAACAATGTGATGGATGCGGAGGAAAAAGCGGTAATCACCGAGGAATTCAAGGACATCACGAACAATGACATGCATATCATAGAGGCAATCGGTATCGAGGAACCGCGCAGGATGTCGGATATTGCCAAGCGTCTTGATGTAACCATGGGTACACTTACCACCAACATGAACAGCCTTGAGGACAAAGGCTATATCATACGGGAACGGAGCAAAACTGACAAACGTGTCGTTTTGGTCGTGCTCACAAAAAAGGGAAAAAAAGCATTTTACCACCACAGGGATTTCCACAAAAACATGATTAAGTCCATTGTAAAAGACTTGAATGAGGAAGAAATGCGCGTGATGATAAAGTGTCTGATGAATCTGGGAAAATTTTTTCAGGACTGTGAAGAAGGGCAGGCTCCGTAAAGCGGGGACTGCCCTTTTCACTTTATGCACCATTGATTTCAACATTTACTGTCCGCACGTATCGTCTCAGCGGGTATTCCCCATCGTGCGACTCCGCACAATGCCCTGCAGATGCCTTTTCAAAATGGGAAGAAAGCCTTTGCAAAACCGGTGCAGCACGGAGACATCATCCGTATCGATAAATATGGTCTGGCAGGAGCTGCACAGAAGCTGCCTTGTCGCGGCAACATGTTTCTAAAATTAGGCGACCTTAAGAGATAGTCGAATATGTTTTTGAGTTGTGAAAAACAGAAAAGTCGTGTATAGTATTCATTAAAGGAAGCGGAGGTGGACTTTATGAAACGGCGATTTAATGTGACAGGCTCCTGCAGCCCGCAGCGCCATTACATGGTCAGGCTGGATGACAGGCTGGAAAAGATAAAGGAAGACTATGTTGATTATGGCAGTTATTTCGTCATCAACAGGGGCAGGCAGTACGGAAAGACGACGACGCTGAAGGCGCTTGCGAAATATCTTTCCGGGGAATATGTTGTGCTGTCATTGGACTTTCAGCAGATGGGGACGGAGGATTTTGCGGACGTTGCGACATTTGCGCATGCGTTTGCAAATGCCTTGATAGAAAAGCTTGAAATCAATGGGCTGGATGACAGAAAAGAACTGATGGAGCCATTAATGGAGGTCATGGACAGGGACGGCAACAGTTTGAAGGATTTATTCACTCGCCTGAGCAGGATGTGCAGAAACAGCGCACAGCCGATCGTACTGATCATTGACGAGGTTGACAGCGCGGGAAATAATCAGGTCTTTGTTGATTTTCTGGCACAGCTACGTGGCTATTACCTTGCGCGGGATGAGATGCCGATTTTTCACTCGGTAGTCCTTGCGGGAGTTTACAGCATTAAGAATCTGAAATTGAAGCTGCGTTCTGAGTCAGAACACCAGTACAACAGCCCATGGAATATTGCGGCTGACTTTAAGATTGCAATGAATTTTTCAGCAGAACAGACTGCTGCAATGCTGGGGGAATATGAAGCAGACCATCAGACGGGAATGGATGTGCATGCAGTCGCAGAAGAAATTGTTGCATATACGTCAGGCTACCCGGTATTGGTATCAACCATTTGTAAATATATTGATGAGGACTTGTCAGGACATGAATATTTTGAAAGTCCCCAGAAAGCATGGTCAAGCGTCGGTGTCGCGGAGGCTGTAAAAAATATATTAAAGGTGAGTACGCCGCTGTTTGAGAGTATGGTAAAGCAGCTGGATTTGTATGATGAGCTGCGGCTCATGCTGGAAAACATCATCTATCAGGGCATGAACATACCATTTAGTCCGGATGAGAAGGCGGTCAGCATGGGCCTGATGTTTGGCTATCTGACAGAAAAAAACGGACAGGTAGCGATCGCGAACCGTATTTTTGAGATGTATCTGATGAATCTTTTTATGACCGAGGAAGCGGCAAGGAGTGAAGTCTACCTGAGGGGTGACCGTGACAGGATAGGATTTATCAGGGATAACAGGCTTGACATGTATCTGGTTTTGAAAAAGTTTGTCGAATATTTTCATGAAATCTGCGGTGATAAGGACGAAGGCTTCATTGAAAAGAATGGGCGCAAGTTTTTCCTGCTGTACCTAAAGCCGATTATCAACGGCACAGGAAACTATTATATAGAAGCGCAGACAAGAGATTCAAGGCGCACTGACCTGATTGTGGATTATCTTGGCGAGCAGTTTATCGTGGAGCTGAAGATCTGGCATGGCAGCGAGTACAATGCAAGAGGGGAAAAACAGCTCACCGAGTACCTCGAATATTTCCACAAGGAACTGAAAGTTCCTTTGGATAAGGGGTATATGCTCAGCTTTAACTTTAACCAGAAAAAGGAAATCGGCGTGAAGGAGATACGGGTCGGAGGTAAAACGATTGTGGAGGCAGTCGTGTAGCCTAATAAGGAACTGTAGTATAAAAAGCGTTCAGTCATGGGCGCTTTTTCAGTTGCACATGGCACGACCAGGGAAAACACTTGAGGATGCCCTTGCGAGATAAAAATTTATACTGGAAACCGTTGCCAGATTATGTTAAAATGGTACTATTCAGACATTGCCGCTTTGCGGCTGCGGCTGGCGCAATGCTCACGGCAGATTTCGTCTGCCATGAGTATAACTACTGGAGGGATGAATATGGCAGCATTTACAGTGCAAGAGCTGGAGAGTATGATTGTTGTTTATATGGGGGATTACAAGACATCCCGCGGTGAAACAAAATTAATGACCAAAGATTTAGGGTCGTGTATTGGCGTCGCGGTCAGGGATCCCCATGTTGGCGTGGGAGGGCTTCTGCATGTGATGCTCCCACATTATGGAGGGAACGAAAGGGAATCGTTTGTTCCGGCGAAGTATGCAGATACGGGGCTTGACGAAATGATTCACACGCTTGTGATGCAGGGGGCGAAACGGGAACACCTGGTGGCGAAGATTGCAGGCGGCGCCCATATGATAAGAACTGAACAGGTACCTGAAAGCAGTGACATATCTTCGAGAAACCTTGAGGCGGTAAAGAAGAAGCTCGGTGAGATGGGCATTCCGGTGCTTGCGGCTGATGTGGGTGAGTACTGGCCAAGGACTGTGGTGTTTGAGCCTGGAAGCGGCAGTTTCCGGATTCTGACTCCCGGCAAGGAAGAAAAGCTTATCTGATGAATGAGAGAAAGGGGTGTGTGTATGGGAGAAGAATTGAACGAGATGGAGCTTTTGGAGCGCAACATCATTAAAAGCTACAATGAGCTGCTAAAGACACTGCTTGAGGAGGGTGATATGGACACGCTCGAGCGGGTTATCACGGACGATGCATACAGATATAAGCTGATGGATATGCATACCAGCAAGCTCAAAATAGAACATGAACTGTGAACAAAACAAAAAAGGAATACCACACAAAGGTATTCCTTTTTGCATATAAATATTTTTATTGATTCAACAGTGACAGGGCAAGCTTTCTCTTGTGATGGCGGTACATGCTTGCAAAACGGTTGTATACCCAGAAGCTCTCCACAAGGACATGGTTGAGGATGCCAAGCTTCCCCTTTACCGTACCCTCATAATATTCACCGCCAAATTTTGTCGCTCCCTTTTCCTTAATATATGTGACAAGCTCGGACTCGCTTGCAATCTCGTCCTTTAATTCGGTGTACGCAGTCCCTACACAGTCGGGATGGTGGGAATCGCTGCCGCCAAACATCGGAAGATTATATCGGAATGCAAGCTGGCGCGCCTCCATGTTGGATTCCCTTGACTCGCAGGAATTAAACGCCTCCAAAAAGTCAAAGTGTTTCATAATGTCAGGATTTCTCTTGTAAGCACGTGTGCGCGTAATGCTCAGGTGACGTTCTCCGCAGGGATGTGCGGGACCAAGAATACCGCCGTGCCTATGTACGACATCCTGCAAGACACTCACAGGAAGACCGCGGCATTCCATCAAAAGGAGTTTGACATGCTCCGGCAGAATGACGAGGATATGGCCGGCATCTATCGTATCGTACTCGATACCTTTCAAAACGACAAAATCGTCCGTTTCATTTTTTAAATGGTCGCGATATTCGCGATAACCGTTGTAGGAGTCATGGTCAGTTACAAGCATACCTTGAAAGCCCTTGGACTTCAGGATCTGAATATATTCAGAAATAGGTATTTTTCCGTCCAGGGAACCTTCCTTTGTGTGGCAATGCATATCTAATTTCATAATAGATGAAACCTCCAAATTGAAATAAACAAAAAATTAATACCCTCAATTACATAGTTTACTTGATATCGGACAAATAATCAAATATCAATTTATGGAAAGCTTGCAAAAAAATTAACAATTTTTTTTGCAATTCATTGGTAAAAATATAAACAGTCACAGATTCTTTAAGATTTTATGAAGATTTGCAATTGGAAGTTGACATTGGAAAACGCATATTCTATAATGATGAACTTAGGAACTGTCAAGAAATATTCGATTTGATATGGAGGATTATTATGAAAGAGAGGGCAAACAGCATTTGCAGGTCTGCTGCCGGGATGGTGACACAGTACAAGTCGCTTGTTATCATGGCAGTGTATGCAGTGTTTTATCTGGCAGCGTTTTTCTATCTGGAGAAACGCACTGTGGCAGTACATGAGATTAATTTTGGAATTGACGCGTATATACCGTTCTGTGAGATTTTTATCGTGCCATATCTGCTCTGGTTTGGGTATGTGGCGCTTACGGTTGTATATCTGTGCATCAGGGACAAGGAGGAAAGTGAGAAGCTGGTGGCGTTTCTGATGGCAGGCATGACTATTTTTATTGTCGTTTCCGCGGTGTTTCCAAACGGACACAACCTTCGCCCGACTTCTTTTGCAAGGGACAATATTTTTATTGATTTAATCAAAAACCTGTATCAGGCAGATACACCGACAAATATTCTTCCGAGCATTCATGTGTACAATTCGGTAGCCATTATGATTGCAGTTTGCAGGAGCAGGTGCTTTGAAGGGCACGGGGTTGTCAGGGCAGCCATGCTTGGGCTGGGTGCGAGCATCATCTGTTCGACAGTGCTGATTAAACAGCATTCAACGCTCGATGTGCTGCTGGCGCTGCTGCTGTCGGCGGTAATGTACTCCATCTGCTATAAGAGGGCAGGAGTCAGGGAAAAAAGCGTTTCCAAATATAAAAATATCTAGTGCTCCATCCAGTTAGAAAAAGGACATCTTCCGCGGATGTCCTTTTTCTTTTGATACATTCATTATTATTTTAAAATTTTCGCCGATGTGTTTAACATGACAAAACGAGAAATACTGTCGTAGTTTTCTTCCGGCAGGATAAAAACCTTTCGTCCGCTTCGTAGGCTGAGGGATACGGCATCGCTGCCGCTGTTTATCTCATCGCATATCTCATCAAAATTGTTTTTCAGGGAAGTGAAATCCATTTCTTTTAATTCTTTCATGGGGAATCCTCCTAATTCCTTCTTGGGGTTGCCTGTATCATCCATTGGGGAATGGGATGACAGGCATTGTGTAGGACTATATGTTTATAGTATACCCAATTTTTTCCAAAAATACAAGGGATTTTAAGAAATCCTCTGATTTTCCGACTGCTGCTTTTTCAGGGAAGGGACAAAGTCTTCAAAAATAAATAAATCAAAGCTTTCATTCACTTTTTCAAGCTCCTCCTGCGAGCGGACTGTCCATGCGACGCTCAGGCTTCTGTAAAGCTTGCGGCAGATATTTCTTGACAGCTCATTTTTATGTTTGCAGTTGTATGCGACAAAATCAGGCGAGGCATAACAGTTCCCGATCAGGTGCGACAGCAGGAAATATGGAATGTTCATCTTCTGGCGGGTAAAATCCTCGGACAGCTGTCCCCTGACAATATTGGGGCGGTGCATCTTGTACCACCGCACGGCAAGCGGGTGAAAGGACTCAATGCAGTACAGTCCTTTGTAATCGGCAAGGATGCCGTCACAGATACGGCACAGCTTGTCTGCATTATTTTCTACTTTGTATTCTATGATAAGCGGAACCCGCCCGTTAACCATTTTCAGGACATCGGCAAAGGCAGGGATACGCTCGTCTGTTCCGAGCAGCCGGAACTGCTGGAGCTCCTCAAAGGTATAGTCTTTGAGGTTTCCCTTGACGCCGCAGATACGGTTTAAGGTGTCGTCGTGAAATACCACGGGGATATCATCCTTTGTCAGATGGACGTCAAACTCGATGCCATAGCCAAGGTCTGCGGCGCGTTTGATGGCGGAATAGGAATTTTCAGGGAAATTTCCTTCTGGATTTTTGGCGTTTTCGGCTGTCTGTCCGAGGCCGCATCCGATATTTTTCAGCTTTTGCAGCGCCGGGTTCATATTGTGGAGCCCGCGGTGGGCATACATGTGACCAAAAAAAGGTTTGTAATCAGGACGTCCGCGGAGACGTGGCTTAATGGATATCAGGTACAGGCCTGACATCGTGACAAGCGAAAGCAGGATTTTCAGACAGATAAAAAAATAACTCATAACCATAACAAAAGAACCTCTTTAACACAGTTTCGTACTATCAAATAAACAAATAATATTTCCTTATTTAATAGTACGCGCTTTTTGCCCATTTGTAAACAGATAAAAAGAACTTTTGCCGCTAGATCGTGTTTGAAAAGTCATTAAGATTTTCGGAAATGATTGTGTTTTGACATGTTTTGTTATAATATATACTCATGGCAGATAAAATCTGACGTGCCCATCTGCGATGACGTGTGCGGCTAATGTCGCACGGTATTTGAGGGGGAGAGATGGCGTTTTGCATGGAAAATTCATAAAATACATATATTGAATCATATTAATCTGAGAGGTTGACAGAAATGAAAAAGAAAATATTAGCGCTGTTTATGGCAGTGATTTTGACCTTGCAGCTGACAGGCTGTAACGCGGGGGATGACAGGAGTAACACTACAGTAGAAAGTGACGCAAAGACCAGCATCAAGGATCTTTTTCACAGTGCAGTGGGAGAGGACAGTGAGAAACCAGGCGGGGATGCGGCAGAGGAAGAGAATACGAGTGAACGGGATAGTATTACGGATACAGTGGAGGACACGGATGAGGATGACAGCGATGATGTCAGATATCAGGATGATTATTATGAGTTTGTAAATAAAAATCTGCTCTCCAAGATAGAGCTTGCCGCGACCGACGCGCACTGGGACTGGTTCGGGGAACTCAATGCCGTCGTGAGCAATGAGATGGAAAACATTACCGAGGAGCTTGCCAATGACGGAAAGACTTATGAGAAAGGAAGCTCCGAGCAAAAGATAAAGGATATGTACGAGTGTGTTACCAATATGGATAACCGCAATGAAACCGGGCTTGGACCGCTGAAACCGCATATGGACAGTATCCGGAATGCTTCCAGCATTGAGGAGTATGTGGATGCACTTGCACACCTGAGCGGGGAGTTTGGCTTCAGCAGCATTGTCGGCGGTTACAGCATTATGCAGGATAAGGCAGATTCCAGCGAGTATGCCGTCTACATGATGTATGCGGACACCCTGATTGGGAAGGAATATATCGAGGGTGAAAACACGCAGGAGTATGTGGATTTGTACCTGGATTATATCAAGGACATGTTTATGGAGTTCGGGATGACTGCCAATGAGGCAGCAGTGAGCACGGATTCCGTGGAGGGGTTGCTGCGTGATATCTGTGCCTCGACGCTGACGACAGAACAGTTATATGACCCATCCCTGACATACAATGTGTACACGCAGCAGGATTTGCAGAAGCTGTACACCAATGTCGATGTGCTGAAAATGCTTAAGACGCTCCGCGTAAACGGGCAGGACAAATATATTGTCATGGACGTGGAGCAGGCAAAGAAAATCAATTCACTTCTGGTTGAGGAGAATCTGCAGGCGCTGAAGGATTATTCGACATTTGTCCTGCTTAACGACACGGCAAAGTATGCAAATGCCAACTATGCCAAGCTGAGCGACGACATGCAGAATGCACTTTATGGCATCACGGAGAGCTGGGGTGATGAAAAGACGTGGAAGCGACTGACACAGGAGCTTCTTCCATGGGAATTTGGCATGATTTATGTGAAGGAGCATTTCTCTGCAAAGGATAAAGAAGAAGTGGAGAAAATGATTGAACAGATACTGGAGGAGTACGAGACCATTATCAACAGGCAGGAGTGGATGAGCGAGGCGACCAAGAAGAAGGCAGTCAGGAAGCTGGAAACCATGCAGGTCAAAATCGGCTATCCCGACGAATGGCCGGCGGCGCGCGACATGATGCAGGTGACGCCGATATCGGAGGGCGGAAGCCTCCTGTCAAATCTCCTGGTCAGCATGCAGGTGTCGATTGAAGACAGTCTCAGTAAGCTGGGGACAAAGGTTGACAGGGCAGAGTGGGATGTCACGCCACAGACAATCAATGCGATGTATGACCCGCTCAACAATGAGATTGTTTTTCCGGCAGCGATATTGCAGGCGCCGTTCTATGACAGAAACAACAGTTACGGAGCCAACATGGGAGGGATTGGCTTTGTGATAGCGCACGAAGTCAGCCATGCTTTTGACTCGACTGGGGCGCTGTATGATGAATATGGAAATTACAATGTGTGGTGGACGGATAAGGAGATGGACGAATACAAGAAAATGTCGCAGTCCATTGTCGACTACTACAACAACTATGAGATGATGGGTGTCAAGGTAAACGGCGACCTTACCCTGATGGAGAATATTGCCGACCTCGGCGCGATGACTTGCATCACATCCATTATCGGCGATGATGCGAAAGCGCTCGACGAGGCGTTCGGTCAGATGACATACAACTGGGCAAGCGAGGACACGGCGAGCTTTATGATGTATCTGCTCAACACGGATACACATTCACCAAACAAGATCCGCGTCAATGCGGTTCTGAGTTCATGTGATGCATTCTACCGGATATATGACATCAGGGAAGGCGATGGCATGTATGTTGCACCGGAGAACCGGGTCGGAATCTGGAAATAAGTTATGGATGAAAGGGAAAGGGTATGAAGCGGACGAAAGAGTTGGCGGTCAAAGTAACAGGGGCGCTGCTGGCAGCGGTGATAGCCGCAGTTTCAGCGCCGGGATTTGGGCAGTCGGTGCCAAATGTATATGCGGTGGAGTTTACCGTTACCGAGAGTAAAGCGGTGCTATACAGCAATGAAAATGTCAAAGTCTATCGGCAGCCGGATATCAATTCCGGTGTCGTGACGACACTGGCAAAGGATATGCCTGTCAATGTGACAGGCATCACGTCAAACGGCTGGTTCCGGGTGTCAATAAACGGCACCTACTATATACCGGGAGACGGTCTTGTGTCAAAAAATGCCGGGACAAATGCCGTGGTGGCAGGAACTGATATTACAAGTCTTACAAAGGGGACATTTTCCTTTTTCAAGAATCCGCAGCTGAGCGATTTTGAAAAAAGTGACGTGCAGGACATGGATGAGAATACATACATCAAGTATCTCGACTCGTTCCTGATGGGATATGCCATGCTCGAAAACTGCATTATGCAGGACAGTGGAAAGTTCCTCAAGGAAGTATATGAGAGTGAGGCGAAGGTTGACCCGAAGGTGGCGGCAATGACGATGCAGGCGTACCTGATTAATTACAGAAATAATTATCTCAGTGACAGCCTGGCGGGACCATTCCGCAATGAGAAGGACTTAAAGCTGGCGCTCAACAGGGCAATCCGCTATAACATCGGAAAATTCGGGGCAGTTTACAAGAATTCCAGCGTCGGAAGCGACGATGGCAAGATAAAAAAGGTGATGGAGAATGTTGTAAATGAGATGAAGGCAGAACAGGGCGTGTCGTTTACCTGCCGTATGGAATATGGGAACTACAAGACAAGTGATGGCAGCGAAGGAAAAGGATGGATTATCGAATTTACAAAAAAGGATTGAGCAATGGACAAAGATAAACATATTGTAATTGCGGACAGCCAGGGATACTTTTATTGCAGGGCAGTGGACAGTGTCCTGAACTATGAAAAAGAACAGCAGGTTTGCGGCCGTGGCTGCCCGTGTTACACTGGACATCAGAATGATGCGCAGGGACAGTTTGTGTGCTGTTATTGCGATGAAGGGATGGATGAGAAACCAGCCCTTTTTCCATTTGTCCTGGGGATGGACGCAGAGCTCTACAAAGCGTATGCATATGCGGCAAGGGCACATGCCGGCCAGTACCGGAAAAAGACCAGGATTCCGTATTTTGCACATATTATTACAACAATGAATTATGCCATGGAGCTGACGGAGGATGTCGAAGTGCTTCAGGCGGCAATCCTGCATGATACCGTGGAGGACACATGGGTAACATTTGAGGATTTGCGCAGTGCGTTTGGAGAACGGGTAGTGGCGCTTGTGGCGGCAGAGACGGAGAACAAGCGCCCGAATCTGCCGGCGGCAGAGACATGGGAGATTCGGAAAAGGGAGACCGTGGAACAGCTAAACAGCAAATCCCTGGATGCGAAGATTGTCGTGCTTGCGGATAAGACAGCCAACCTGGAGTCAATTGCAAAGGAGCAGAAGTATCTGGGAGAACAGGTCTGGAACAAATTTAACGAGACGGATAAAAGGAAGCACGAGTGGTATTTCAGGGCGATTCGGGAACGGCTTACGGAGCTAAATGACACAAATGTCATGAAAGAGTATGATAGGTATCTGGAGATACTGTTCTGCGGCGGACAGGCATGACGACATAGTGCAGTCGGCAGACGGCAGAAGGGCGGGAGGTTACATATGGGCGAGGCAGTCGTGACACTCAAAAAGGGAGAGGGCAGGAGCCTGAAGGCAGGAGGGCTCTGGATTTATGACAATGAGATTGACACCATTATGGGTACGTTTCATAATGGGGATATTGTGGCAGTCCATGATTATGACGGCTATATTATGGGGCGCGGTTTTATCAACCAGAACTCAAGGATCCGGATTCGTATGATGACGCGCGATAAGGATCAGCAGACTGACAGGGATTTTCTGAAAAAACGTGTGCGCGATGCATGGGAATACCGCAAGAAGACCGTTGACACATCCAGCTGCCGCATTGTTTTTGGCGAGGCGGATTTTCTGCCGGGTATCGTGATAGACAAGTTCTCGGATGTACTGGTCGTGGAGTCGCTTGCCCTTGGCATTGACAGGATGAAGGCGGATATTGTCGAATGCCTGCGGGAAGTCCTTGCTGATGATGGGATTTCCATAAGGGGCGTATATGAGAGAAGTGACGCGAAGGTAAGGCTTCAGGAGGGCATGGAGCGGCAGAAGGGATTTATCGGGGCGGCGTTTGACACGAATGTCGAGATTGTGGAAAACGGTGTCAGGTACCTTGTCGATGTGCGGGACGGACAAAAGACGGGGTTCTTTCTGGATCAGAAATATAATCGTCTTGCGATACAGAAGCTGTGTAAAAATGCAAGGGTGCTGGACTGTTTCACCCACACCGGGTCATTTGCCCTGAATGCGGGCATCGCCGGGGCGGCAAGCGTACTTGGTGTGGACGCGTCAGAGCTGGCAGTGGAGCAGGCGGTAAAAAACGCGGCGCTGAACCACCTCGAGCATGTGGTCAGGTTTCAGTGCGCGGATGTGTTTGACCTGTTGCCGCGGCTTGAGGAGGCGGGGGAGCAGTATGATGTCGTAATCCTTGACCCGCCTGCATTTACCAAATCGAGAAATTCCGTGAAAAATGCCGTAAAAGGCTACCGCGAGATTAATATGAGGGGTATGAAGCTTGTGAAGGACGGCGGGTTTCTGGCGACCTGTTCCTGTTCGCACTTTATGGATAATGCACTTTTTTCACAGACAATCGCGCAGGCGGCAAAAAGCGTGCATTGCAGGCTAAGGCAGGTGGAATTCCGGACGCAGGCGGCAGACCATCCGATTCTGTGGGATGCAAATGAGTCTTATTACTTAAAGTTCTATATCTTTCAGGTGAGAAAATCGTTTTAACGGAATGAAAAATAATAAATGTATAAAAAAATTATAAAAAATTTTGTCAACATATGTTGACATTGCGCGAAAAATGGTATATCATAGTAAATGTGCATTGTTTGTGCGTGATGTTGCATGACATTTTGTGAAATGACAGCGTTGTTGTTTTTGGGGCATACGGGCGGACGGAATTGATTGCACGCAACATATGTTTGTTGAAAAACTGTTCATTATGAGGAGGTAAAAAATGGATGAAGTAGCAATTTTGGCAGCTCTTGGCGCTTATCTGGTTGTTGTGTTGATTATCTTGGCTGTTTGTTATGTTTTGGCATCCCTGTCACACATGAAGGCACTTAAGGCGATGGGCTATGATAAGGCATGGATGGCGTGGATACCGTTTGCTCAGTGGTATGCATGCGCGGACGCAGCGACAGCAGGAAGGCAGGATGATGTAAAGCTTTTCGGTTCTGTATCTGTTCCGGTATCACTTTACAAGTTCTGGTGGGTATTATGGCTTATCCTTCAGGTTGTCAGCCAGTTTTTCCTTGGCAGCATCCTTGGTCTTCTGTCAACGGTGGTACAGGTCATTTTCCTTGGAAATACCTATGTAAAGATGTATGCAGCACTTGATGGTACAGACGAGAAGGATCAGCAGGTTATCGGATACATTTCAGGTTTCCTTCCGATCATTGCAGTATTCAAGTTCCTTTTCGGCAGCTACAATACAAAGGTAAGAAAGTAATACAGTGTGAAATAATGCGGGGCAGTCATCAAAAGGCTGTTCCGTTTTTTATGCGCAGCCCCATGCAGAGGAAATATGCCGCTGAAGCGGCGCATGGCGCGCGGCGAGTAGGGAATGTCTTCCCTGCTCGATTGCACATGGGCGTCCAGATGAAATATGTCAGCAAGCTGACGGTGCCCGGCGCACGAGTAGTGGAGAAGGTCGTTCCCCCACTCGATTTTATCCTGCTTTGTATGCAGGCGGGTGTTGTTTGGAGGTATTTTTATGGGAAAGGCAGATAGAGAATTACAGACTTGTCCCTATGTGGCAAAGTGCGGCGCCTGCCATATCGGGGAAAAAAGCTATGAGGAGGAACTGGCAGAAAAGAAGGCACAGGTTGTCACACATATTGGAAAGTATTGTGGAAAAATCAATGATGTTGCAGGGATGTACTATCCCTATCACTACCGGAATAAGGTACATGCGGTATTTGGCAGGATAAAGGATGAGGTTGTTGCAGGAACGTATGAGGAGGGGACGCACACGATTATACCAGTCAGTGACTGCCTGATAGAAGACACGCAGGCGTCGGCGATTATCAGGACGGTGGCGGGGCTTATCCAGTCCTTCAGGCTGTGGGTATACAATGAGGACACCGGAAGGGGACTGATGCGCCATATCCTTGTGCGGAAGGGGGCTTCCACGAAGCAGATTATGGTCGTGCTGGTCACGGCATCGCCGGAATTTCCGCATAAAAATAATTTTGTCGCCGAGCTGCGAAGGATGCATCCTGAAATTACAACAATTGTGCAGAATATCAATGACAGGCAGACGACAATGGTACTTGGCGAGAGGGAAAAGATACTTTTTGGGCAGGGGTATATTGAGGATGTGCTGATGGGGCTGCGTTTCCGCATATCACCGTCCTCGTTTTATCAGGTGAATTCGGCGCAGACACAGGTATTGTACAAAAGAGCGATACAGGCGGCGGGGCTGACAGGTAAAGAGCGCGTGATTGACGCGTACTGTGGCATCGGTACAATCGGAATGTGCATGAGTGCGAAGGCGGCGCATGTGACAGGAATCGAACTCAACGCGCAGGCAGTAAAGGATGCAAAGGCAAATGCCAAAAGAAATCACATAAATAATATTCATTTTATTGCAGCAGATGCCACGGAATATATGACGCGCATGTCACAAAATGGGGAAAAAGCAGACGTAATCGTCATGGACCCGCCCAGAAGCGGGAGTACTGAGGCATTTGTCAAGGCGGCAGCCTCATTGAAGCCGTCGAGAATCGTATATGTGTCGTGCAATCCCGAGACACTCGGCAGGGACCTGGCATGGTTTGGCAGGGAAGGGTACCGCGCACAGGAGGCGTTTCCGGTTGATATGTTTGGGTTTACAGAACATATCGAAACTGTGGTGGGACTACATCGCAAAGATATGTAGAAATCCTTGAATTTACGCACTTTGTGGAGTTTTTCAGTTTCAATGAAATTGGTGAAAATCATAAGGAAAAGGTACTTGTAAATAAAGTGACGGTGATTGTAGCCTTAGACCTCGGTACGGGGAACACAAAAAATCCTGAGATATGAAAGTGAATATTTGGCTATCAGATAAATGATAGATTATAGGGATACCTGTTAAATACGGGTGTCCTTATTTTTTATATTTGAACATTTGTGAATGAATGTTCTTTTAAAATATTAAAAATCAGGAGGAATGAAACATGAGAAGCACAGCGGTAAGAGCAAATCAGAAAACAACTCGCACAATTACTTTCAAGAACAAGGAACATGAAAAATTTTATCAAAAGTACCTGTCAAAATGCCGGTATCAGGATGTGTACCATAAAGCATTGGTCTATTGCCTTGGAATTGACCGTGACACCAGAGAGCATGTGAAGCAGATTTATGATTTTCAGACAGGATGTGTGAAACCAGAGTGTCTGCAGGAAGGCTGGCAGACCAGAGGCAGTGTAAAAATTATCCGGATGGCATTTAATCTCTACTGCAACGGAGCACCCAGTATTTATAATTTTGAAGATTCTGATCTGGAAGGGCAATTACAGGAGTGCAGTCTTTATACGGTAGAGGAATTATTCTGTTGTGGTTACGCTCGGTATTTTTGGGAAGCGGTCAAAATACGCTATCCGGAGTATTGCTTTTATGTGGATTGGGAGGACAGTTATGTTGAAAATTAGGATGCAGGGAACCTTAAAGGATATTCGCTGGTTCAAGGGACTTATGGAACGACACGGGGAGATTAAAGTGAAGAATGTGTCGAAGCCGTTTAAAAACAAGGGAACAGATCAATATGTCCGTGTTTATGCGGAAATAGAAAAAGAAGATAAATAAAAGACGGAGGAAAGTAATATGTGCAGAGTTATCGCAATCGCAAACCAGAAAGGCGGAGTGGGAAAAACCACCACATGTGTAAATTTAGGGATTGGACTGGCAAGAGCAGGGAAGAGAGTGCTATTAGTCGAAGCAGATGCACAGGGAAGCATGGCTGCAAGCCTGGGAGTACAGGAGCCGGATGAACTGGAGGTCACACTTGCAAATATCGTGGAAAAAGTAATCAATGACGAGGAGCTGGAACCACGGGAGGGAATGATCCGGCATGAAGAAGGGATTGATTTTATCCTTGCAAATATTGAACTGGCAGGGGTGGAAACCGCCCTTGTGAATGTAATGAGCAGGGAAATGATATTACGCCAGTATCTTGCCGACCGGAAAAAGGATTATGATTATATCCTGATCGACTGTATGCCATCCCTTGGTATGATAACGATTAATGCCCTTGTAGCGGCGGACAGTGTTCTGATACCCGTTGAAGCAACCTATCTTCCGGTCAAAGGGTTTCAGCAGCTTATTAAAACCATAGGAAGAGTACACAGGAAACTGAATCCAGAGCTTTTCATTATGGGAATCTTATTTACAAAGGTAGACCGCCGTACAAATTTTGCAAGGGATATTGCCCGGAAGATATGGGAGGTTTATGGAAACCAGATACATATTTTTGCGAACTGCATCCCTATGTCCATCAGATCCGCAGAAACACCTGCAGAGGGAAAGAGCATTTACCGCCATGATCCGAAAGGAATCGTAGCAGAGGGATACCGTTATCTGACGGAGGAGGTATTGGACAATGAATAAAAGTGCAGAGAAAATAAAGCTGACTTCTTTTGATGATCTGTTTGGCACAGCTTCTTTAGATTCAGGGGAAAGGGTGACAACCGTTCCCCTCTCCCAGTTACATACCTTTAAAGACCATCCGTTTCGTGTGGCAGATGATGAAAAAATGCAGGAGACAGTAGAAAGCATTAAACAATATGGAGTGCTGATGCCGGGAATTGTCCGTCCGTATCCGGCAGGAGGCTATGAAGTAATAGCCGGACATCGTAGATGGAGGGCTTGTGAACTGGCAGATCTTTCTGAAATGCCAGTGATCATCCGGGAAATGGATAATGATACAGCCACAGTGCTCATGGTGGATACGAACATCCAGAGGGAAGATATACTGCCCAGTGAAAAAGCCTATGCTTATAAAATGAAGTATGAAGCATTGAAACACCAGGGAAGCAAAGGGGAAAATACGGCAGTCCTTGTGGGTGAAGCTGCTGGTGACAGCGGAAGAACTGTACAGAGGTATATTCGTCTGGCGGAACTTGTAAAAGAACTTCTGGATGCAGTAGATAGCGGGAAAATACCCATGATGGCAGGGGAGAAGCTGTCTTATCTGACAAAGGAAGCACAAGGTTGGGTAGCAGGTGCAGTTGCGGATTGCGGTGTATACCCGTCAAAGGCACAGGCAGAGCAGCTAAAGACCATGCAGGAGAGCGGGGAGCTGACAGAAGGAAGAGTGTTTGCAGTCCTTATCAGAAAAGAAAAGGGCAGCCAGAGCGTTACAATCCCGGCAAAGAAGGTTCGTGATTATTTTCCACCTTCATACACAAAAACAGAGATGGAAGAAGTGATCTACAGGCTATTGGAGCAGTGGAAAAAAGAAATGGGAGAGGAGGAACCGGTAAATGGAAAAGATACAGTTTGAGTATTTTCGGGGCATGGAAGCGGAACAGTATAGTTTTTACCGTGTTCCCAAAGTCCTGTTTACGGCAGAGTGCTTTAAAGAACTGTCCTGTGAAGCAAAGGTATTATACGGTCTGATGCTGGATCGTATGAGCCTCAGTATTAAAAACCGCTGGTTTGATGAAGAGGACAGGGTATATATCATTTTTACCATAGAGGAGATCATGGAACTACTGGGATGCGGAAGACAGAAAGCAGTCAAGAACCTTGCAGAGCTTGATTCTGAAAAAGGGATTGGTCTGGTTGAGAAGAAAAGGTTAGGTCTTGGCAGACCAAATGTAATCTATGTGAAGAATTTCATGCTGAAAAATATTCCGGAAATGGAAGAAGAATGCCCGGAAAGTACCGAAAATACAAAAAAGTATGAAAATCAAACTTCAAGAAGTATGAAAACCGAACTTCCAGAAGTTCCAGAATCAAATTTCCAGAAGTATGAAAATCAAACTTCAGGAAGTGCGAAAACCAAACTTTCAGAAGTTCCAGAATCAAACTTCAGGAAGTATGAAAATCGAACTTCCAGAGGTATGAAAATCATACTTCCAGAAGTTCCAAAATCAAACGGTAATAAGACTGATAATAATAATACTGAGTATAGTGATATTGATTTTAGTAAGACGGATATTAGTGATACTGAGGATTATCTATCTTATGCTGCAGGTAAAACGAAAGAGGAGACGATGGATGAGATAGAGAGGATGAATGCTTACCGCACATTGATTCGTGAAAATATTTCTTACGAAGCTTTTGAACACAGGGGATATGGAACAAAGGAAGAGGTTGATGAACTGGTAGAACTGATGGTAGAAGCCATGATGCTCCCGAAAGGGCAACTGGTACGGATCGCCGGAGCAGACAGGCCGGCGGAGATTGTAAAGAGCCGCTTTATGCAGCTTCGGTATCCGCATATCGAATATGTTACGGAATGCCTGAGAAACAACACAACAAAGGTCGGAAATATTAAAGCATATTTGTTGACCACACTTTATAATTCCGTAATGACAATAGATCACTATTATCACGCAGAGGTCAACCATGATCTGTATGGAGGTGGATGAAAATGACCGTACATAAATTTGCTGGCAAAGTGGTATATCCGGTACTGGCAGCAATACTCCTGTTTTTTCTACTGCGTCCGTTCTGTATGGAGCAGGGAAAATGTGATTATTGGTTGCTGGTTTAGCTGATGGGGATTCCCTTTGGAATAGGGAAAATGCTGGTATGGATTGTACCGGGACGAACCGATCTGGGAGAGATACTGGGATTTCTGGTATTCCAGGTTTTGATTGGAGGTGTTGTCGGAAGTATAATCATGCTGTGGAAACTGGCAGAAGCGGCTGTCTATTTGATATGGGGAATATATGCAGGTATTGTGTGGTATGCAGGATAAGAGAATCAGGAATGGAGGAATGAGGATGAGATGGACAATGGTACAGTTATTCCGGGACGGAATCATGCCCAGGGAAATGTGCTGTCCAAAGAAGCAGGAATACAAAGATACCATGCACCTGTTGGATGAACTGGAAAGCGATATGAAAAGACAGCTCACAGAGGAGCAGGTGGAGCTGTTGGAAAATTACAAGGAGTATTTCAGTTTGTTGGCAACTCTGGAGAATGAGGAATGTTTTATACAGGGAATGGCACTGGGAACACGGCTGACGGCAGAAGCCTTTCTGACCGGGAAGAATAAAACAGAATAGGAGATTAAAAAAAGGCAGCTAAATGGAAATTTGGTTGCTTTTTTGATATGAGAAATTTGTTTTAGGAGGATGGAAGATGCTTGTATTTGAAATTGTATTTTTAATGGTGGTGAAGTGCTATAATAAAGTTGTAACGGGAGTGGCTAATGAGATATAATCAAAATTACAAGAAAAGAGGTACTCATTATGTCACAAAATTACACACCTGAATTTAAAAAGAAGGTTGTTCGTCTCCATGAGGAAGAAGGACGCACTTACAAAAGCATTACAGCTGAATATGGCGTATCTAAAGCCGCTATTTCTGCATGGTGCAAACAATTTCGCGAAGAATGCCAGACAAGCCCGGAATCTAAAGCCGATTACAATAACATGAAAGAGTTGCTTAAACTGAAAAGAGAAAATGAGGAACTGCGTAAGGAGAATCTTTTCTTAAAATAAAGCCATAGCCACCCATAGGTGGCATTGCATTCTTCGCAAAGGAAATCGATTAGAGGCTTATCGGTTTATAGATGAACATCATGAGGAATTCGGTGTCCGCTGGCTGCTGCGGCGGCTTGAAATCTGTCCGAATGCCTATTACAACTACCGTAAACACCGGAAGGAGGATTATTATACCCAAAAATCAGAGGTTCTTTCGCAGATTGAAGATATCTACCACAGCCACAACGGGGTCGATGGTTACAGGAGTATGACAGTCTATCTGGCGCGCAGGGGATATGATTACAGTCCTACAACCATACATAAATACATGAATACTGAACTTGGTCTGCGTTCTATTGTCCGTCCCAGGAAACCGGATTATGAGCACGCAAAGCCCCACGAAGTGTTTGAAAATAAGATAAAACAGGATTTCACTGCAGACACGGTCAATCAAAAATGGTGTACAGATTTTACCTATCTGTTTCTGGACAGCCACGAAGTAAGATATAACTGCACCATCATAGACTTGCATGACCGGAGTGTTGTCGCCAGCATCACTGACCGCCACATCACCAGTGACCTTGCGATCCGCACACTGCAGAAGGCGCTGGATTCACAGCCTGTAATCAAAGGAGAACTGATTCTGCATAGCGATCAGGGTTCCCAATACACATCCAAGGCATTTGTGGAATTCTGCGAATCTGTCCATGTGACACAGAGCATGAGCAAAGCTGGCTACCCATACGACAATGCACCAATGGAGAGATACTTTAACACCCTGAAAAATGAATGTACCAATCTGTATGAGTTTCAGACAGAGGAAACACTTTATCAGACCGTGGAAGAATTTGCGTATGTCACCTATAACCATGTCCGTCCTCATAGCTTTAATGGATATCGTACATCTTATCAGGCACGAATAGCGTCGTAGGCTATGTGCCGCAATTATATAATAAAATGTTATTTTTTAGCCATAAGTGTTACAAAAAAGCTTGACCACAACATGGCAAGGATTTCCTGATTCAGTTTATCCAGTGCTTTTTGCCCCTTTCTGGATGCCCAGTATTCTTTTTCCGTGATTTTCTTGGAAGCAGGAGAGAGCAGATCCACCTGATACAGATTTTCACGCTGGCATATATCCATAAGAGACTGTTGCAGATATTTCAGATAATCTTTTGTCAGATGATGTTTATATCCGGCACGGCTGTCGCAGGTACGTTTCATAAAAGGCTGTGGCTCTACATCCAGTTTCCGCAGACTGTTGATTATGATATGTACATGAATATTGCCACTGTGGTTATGTCCATCTGTGTGTGTACGGACAAGTGCTTGATGTCCGGAAAAGTTTTTGCTGGCAAATTCCATACCGAGAGCTTGAGCCTGTTCTCCGGTCAATCCGTGATCTGCACAATCTTGCGGATCAAAACTAAGGATATAATGATGTGACTTGATTTCATCATAAGAGTGATTTTTGTGACACTGCATATTTAGTTCTTTACATTCTATGTCAAAAGTAAAAGGATCACAGTTTATTCCATCGAGATAATATTCTTTACGGGGAATCAGCCGCCCGTTTTCATCAAGAACTGGTTTGTTTGTATATTCATCGTATTGGAAAATAAGGTAGCGTTGTGCTTCTCCGTAATCTGCATTTTTACTTGCTATGTGTTTTAGTATTGCCATGTGAGTTTTCCTTGGAATGATTTTGGGTAGGCGATGAAAAGGCAGTAAAGTCTCCAGTCATTTTTAAAACTTTATATTTCATTTCATAAATATCAGCAATGCATTGGTTGATTTCTTTTCGCATTTCCTGTGAATGAATACCGCCAAAGTTGAAGTAGCGGGCGATTTGGTTTAAATTACTGCCGATTTTTCCAAACTCTGCAATCAATTTTTTTATTTCCGGAAGATCTGCTACAATTTCATATTTCACAATCACCTTTTTATTCATAAGCTGTTTCCGGGCATATTCAGCCAATGGAAGCTGTGCGTTTTGGGCATTGGTTGAAATTAGTTTGTATTCTATATCTGTGGGATGGAGCATGATCTGATGATGATGTTTCAATTCCTTTTCTTTTTTCGGTCTTGCCATTTTAATCCCTCCCCTACCAATTTAGTGATATATATAAATAAGCCAATTGGAGAATTGTGTAGGGAAATGTTGTGTAGAGAAAATGTTTCTGATTTTCCGTGATGGAGACAATCACGCTGCGACTATTTTTATAGAAGCCAATCTGCATATTTGAAAAATGTGTATTATTCGAGGGTATGGGGAGCGGAATCCCCATCAAGATTGCCGGATAAAGAAAATCACAAAGTGAGTTTTGAGTTACTCAGGCGAATCTTGCTCTTCAATGCCAACAAGCTTAAATATATTTTTAGAAAAGATTATTGCATTGCTTTAATCTCAAAACTATAATTAAGAAATAGTAAGTATAAAACTGGACAATAGATGGAGGGTGAATAAAGATGGAACATATTTTGATTATAGATGATGATAAAGAATTGTGTACCTTGATGAAAAAATGTGTAGAGAAGGAAAGATGGTTTGCTATGGTCGCACATAATGGTCTTGAAGGACTGAAATCCTTAGATGAATATAGAGAAGGTTGTGTTTTGATTATTCTTGATGTGATGATGCCTGGTATAGATGGTTTTCAAGTGTTGCAGAAAATTAGAGAATCTAGTAATGTGCCAGTTTTAATGTTAACAGCAAAGGGTGATGAAGGAGACAAAGTTTTAGGTTTAAGATTGGGGGCAGACGATTATCTGACAAAGCCATTTAGTATTAGTGAACTGATGGCTCGTGTTAACTCGCTTGTACGTCGTTATACTACTTTGAATCAACAAGAGAGTCACAATCAAGATGAAATAGTATTGAAGGGAATGAGCATTAATAAGAGTAATCGGGAGGTTATAGTACAAAAAAATCAAATAGAACTTACTGGGAAAGAGTTTGACTTGCTATTGTTTTTGGCAATGAATAAAGGAAAAGTGTATACAAAAAAGCAGATTTATTTACAGGTATGGTCAGATGAGTATGCTTTTGATGATAGCAATATTATGTCTTTTGTTAGTAAGCTGCGTAAAAAAATTGAACCTGATCCAGAACATCCTTTTTATATTCAAACAGTTCGAGGTGTGGGATATCGATTTAATAGTGAGGTATAAATATGGCTATAAATGTAAATGTGTATCTTATTGTGGGGCTTGGGTTTTCGATATTAATAATCTTATACTTAATTTGGCGGATGAGACGAGTACGACAGCAGCTTTCTTTTATTAAGGATGCTTTGCATGATATAAAAGATGGAAATTTAAATAGACGTATTGTGACAAGAGAAAATGATATGACAAAACAGATTTGTTATGATATTAATAGTATCGTAATTGATAGTCAATTAAGGATTATACAGCAAAGACAAGCAGAACAAGCATATAAGCGCCTTATGACGAGTCTTTCTCATGATGTAAAAACGCCGTTGACTTCCTTAGTGGGCTATTTGGAAGCAATTGAAAAGGGGATAGTTACTGGAACAGAACGAGATGAGTATATCCATGTAGCGTTAGATAAAGCTAATCGGTTGAAAGATTTTGTTACTATTTTGTTTGAATGGGTCAAATTGGATGCTAGAGAGCAAGTTTTTCATTTTGAAATATTGGATATTAATGAATTATGTAGAAATATTATTGCAGAATGGGTGCCAATTTTAGAAAATGCGGGGATTGAGTATGAAGTTGAGATACCAGAACGGGAATGCTTTCTACGGATTGATTCTAATAGCTATATGCGAATATTAAATAATCTACTACAAAATATTATTACCCATAGTGGAGCAGATTATGTGTCTTTTAGAATTTTTGAAGATACACAACAAGTTAAGATTTTAGTTATGGATAATGGTAGAGGAATTTCGTCCGGTGATTTGCCATACATTTTTGAAAGGATGTACCAATGTGACCAATCCCGTTCCGCTAAGGGAAATGGATTTGGTCTTTCTATCGTAAAAGAACTTGTTAGTGCTCACAAAGGGAAAATTTCAGTTAGTAGTACTCTTGAAAGGGGAACAGTATTTACAATCTTATTGCCTAAAATTTTGTAGTTGCATATAGATATCTATATTAAAAGCAAGATAAAAACAAGATTTCGGCAAGGTTATGGCAAGGTTGGTGTTTTATAATAGTAGTTATAAACATGAAAGGGGGAAAATGAAGTGACAATGATTGTAGTAGAACTTCAAAAATGGAAACGGAACAAAACAGTCTGGAGTATTTTGGCACTTACTTTTCTTTTAGGAATATTTGCGGTTAACCGTGCTTGTAGTATTTCTAGGAGCAGTCCTTTAATGGATCAGTTTAGCGATTTATATACCTTGGCATTCAAAAACCTCACTAGTTTATTCCTACCTATTGCGTTAGGAATGTTTGCTACTACGCTATTCTTCGATGAACAGAAGAACGACACGCTTAAAGAACTGTGGATTATTCCTATTTCAAAATCTCAGCTTTATTTTTCTAAAGTGGCAGTCATTATTTTAATGTCATTAATACTATGTATGTTCACGTTTGCTATTTGCGTTGGCGGAGGTTTTATTGCGGGAGATTTCCCAGATTTTAATACCAGCACCGTATTACAATCTTTTGTACTATACTTATTGGGCGGGGGGCTTGTTCCTATTGCTATGTTGCCGATTGTATTCATGGCAACTTCTTCAAAAGGATATGGAATTCCTATCGGAGCAACGTTTCTTTATCTTGTTCCAGTGGTAATTGCACCAGCATATTTGATGGGGGCGCATCCGTTGGCAAGTGTTATGGGAATTTATTCAAGTTTGTCACCGGTATCTGCAGATATGGTGCGAAGTTGGACACAAGGGGCAACAGTAACACTCTCTCCATTATTGTGTCTGATATCTATATTTACGGTAGGAATTGTGTTTACTATTCTATCGATAATTGTTTTACGTAAACGTTCCTATTAGAAAGAGAAGAATTTTATAAATAGTAATCTTTTAAGAGAGAGGTATTATTATGAATAATTTTGTGATTGAAACGAAGCAGCTGATAAAGGTTTATGGAGAGCAGGACGTTGTAAAAGCGGTAAACATCCATGTGAAAAAGGGACGCATTTATGGTCTATTAGGGCGTAATGGAGCAGGGAAAACCACTATTATGAAAATGATTTTGGGATTGACTCCCATTACTTCTGGTAAGGTAGTTGTATTTGGCCAAGATATCAAAGGTCGGGAAAAACAAGTCTTTCCGCGTATTGGTGCAATTATAGAAACACCTGGGTTTTATCCAAACTTGACCGGCACGGAAAATTTGGAAATTTTTGCAAAACTGCGAGGAACCGTGGGTCCCAATGCAGTAAAAAATGCATTGGAAGTAGTGGGATTGCCCTATAAGGATAAAAAGTTATTTAGTAAATATTCTCTTGGCATGAAGCAGCGTCTTGGTATCGCCAATGCGATTCTTCACGATCCAGAATTGTTGATTTTGGATGAGCCGACCAACGGACTTGATCCCATTGGAATTGCGGAGGTGAGAAATTTTATTAAAGAGCTGAGCGTGGAGCGTGGAAAAACTATTCTCATTTCCAGTCATATCTTATCTGAAATTGCACTTTTGGCAGATGATATTGGTATTATAGATCATGGACTTCTATTGGAAGAAAACAGCATGAAAGAATTGAAAAAGAAAAATAGAAAATATATTCTTCTACAAGTGTCTGACGTTTCAAAAGCGGCGTTGATTTTGGAACATCAGTTCCACCTGGTAGATTATTCTGTGCATGATGATCAGACACTTCGGATTTATGATACCTGTTTGGATATGGCGGAAATCAATAAAGCTCTTATAGTACAAGACATAGCTGTTATCAGTTCTCAGGTTTGTAATGATACACTGGAGGATTATTTCAAGAAAATCACGGGAGGAGAGGGAATTGCTTAAACTGATTCAGACGGAATTTTTGAAATTACACCGTAGGAAGTTTGTTTGGTTAATGTTACTTTCAGCATTTTTTATGCCATTTTTGGCACTATTCTATTTTCAACGTATAGGTAAAATAGGAATAGTGCCAGTACAGTTTTATAAATGGACAGCATTTAGTTATACGCCATGGATCATACTACCAGTGGTCTTGGGAATTCTTTGCACCATGCTTATGTACGATGAAAACCAGCATGATATGCTCAAACAGCTTTGGATTGTGCCGGTTAGTCGTATGGGATTTTTTTGGGGCAAATTTGTAATCGTGCTTAGTTACTCCATCTTATTTATGCTGATTACTGTTCTGGCTTCGATAGCAGTTGGCGTATTGCCTGGATATATCGTTTTTGAATGGGACAGTACTTTGTATCTATTAAGAAAGTGTATGGAGATTGGTGGGTTAACAGCCTTTGCTATTTTACCAATTATGGCAGTTGCTGCTTCCTCAAAAGGCTATATACTGCCAGTTTGTGTGACATTAGTGTATACTTTTCTGGGTTTTATTTTGTTAATGATAAATATGTATCTGCATCCGCTATCTAGCATGAATGTGATTGTTATGCGTGATATTCCGGGAGCTATTTTTAATCAGGAATTGAATCTGCCAGCAGCTTTTTTATGTATTGGTTTGTGGGCTATTGCTTCTTCTGTATTTGCGAATCTGGCATTAGCTCGGAGAAAGTGAGGAAAGTAAATAGTATGAAAGCATTGATTTGGGCGGAACATAGGAAACTTCGTCGTTCAAAAATAGTTTGGATTGCTGTATTTGCAATAGTTATGGTAGCAGTTATTGTCTTTGCACAAGGACAGTTTTCATTTGGAGAGAAACGATATATAGAAGGTGCCGGATGGTTTATGACTGCAGCACAATCTTTAGCTACATTTTTTCTGCTCCCTGCAGTAATTGCATTATTGGGTAGTTATTTAATCTGCCGGGAAGAACAGGAAGATACGATGAAATCTTTGCACTTGATTCCAATAAATGAATCTAAAATGATGAGTGCAAAAATGGTAGTAACTTTACTATTAAGTTTGCTACTTTATTTGCTGTTATTTCTTATTACGTTCTGTGTAGAGGCTGCATTTCATTTTCAAGCGTTATCTGTGGAAATGCTCTTGAGATTTTTGAAAATTTATGTGCTGGATGGTTTAGGAACTTTTTTTGCCCTTTCTCCAGTGATTGCATTGGTGGCGCGCATAAAAAAAGGATACTGGCTTGCGTTGATATTTGCTGAGATTTATTCTTTTGCAGGGTTGTTTACAAGTATGTTAAATGGGTTAAGGGTTTTTTATCCTATAACGGCGGTGTTTATAGTTTCTGGCTATTATGAAGCAACGACTTTACAGATAATAGAAAGTACTGTAATGCTGCTAATTTGTGGGTGCATATCGCTCATCATCCTGAAAGGATTAGGAGAAAAAAAGAATATTAAGAGATAAGGAGATGATATTGGGAGAAATAAATAGTAGAGCTATTGGAGTGGTATTTTATTTATAAAACTGCATTACAAGTATATATGAAATTCAATCCGTAATGAGAATGGGCACATGGTATTTCTACCTTTGTGTCCTCTTTTTATATTAGTGCTATAAGAAGTGTATAGACATCACAAGCGATGACCATCTTGATTTTTCCAACATTTGTGGGTGTCTTTTTACTATCCATTAAAATTAAGATTATATAGTCATGTGTAAAATACTTTTGAGGTTATTATTATTAGTGCCAATTTCCATTTTTGAAATTTGGGTTGTTTATCAAAAATTAAGTAATAACTAAGAAGATAACATTTTTTAGAAAAAATGACATGTAGAGTCGATAAAATTCCATAAAAATAAAAATTAAGAAATTTGATGTATAATAAGAACATAGTCAGTTACAGAGCTGACTAAATACATACTGAGAAAGGAGAAAACAATATGAGTAGGAAAGTAAAAAACTGGAAACTTCCTGTATATGAAATGAACGAGGTAGAAAGTTCAAATCCAGCCGGTAATTCCTTTCAGGAATTAAAAGAAATGGAATTAGAAGATTATACAGGAGCTGGAACAGCAAATACGCATTGTAACTGCTATTCAGAAGATGCATCTTGCGGTAGACTTTGCACTGGTACGGCAGAATGCCCGATTATGACAATCATTTGCTGCTAAAGTAATAGGGATGCCTTAAAACCTAAGGCATCCTTATTTTATTTAAGAACAGTTTAGAACTGTATTATATTATAAAAGCACAATAAATAGAAATACATAATAATTTTAATAGATGTATGATATGTGAAATATATTAGGAGGTAGTAAATGTTAGAAAAATTTTTAAAAGGAGCATACTCTTTTGAGCGTCAACTTGGCAAAAACATTGTTTTTTCGAAAGACGAAATTGCAATAATTCGTAAGAGAAAAGCATTTTGGGGAAAATTAGTTCATATAGAAAAACTTATTAATCTTCCATATTTTTCTCAAATAAATCAATCAGAATTAAACATGTTGTTAGGTGAGAAAGGATTTGAAGTTAAAGAAAACGATGACCTTAAAGCATGGGAAGCAATGGATCAGGCAATAAGAAATAAGAAATATGGTAGTGTTGATTTACCTAAATTTAAATGGATTAATCCAACAACTCAAAAAGCAGAAGATGACACGCCATTTATTAATTTTTTTATTCCTTTTATAAAGTATGCAAAAGGAAGATTGGATGAACAGATAAACAATTGTGGAACAAGGTATTTAGTAAATGACAATTTACAGAAAGATATGGTAAAAATATTGATTGGACATTTATATAAATTATGTATCCGTGTTTTAATATTGGAGTTGAATGTATGTCGAGAAGGGAATCAGTTACAAGGGGAAAATGCAACTGAAAGAATGGAGTTTTATTCAAATGTAATTTTAAAAGACGAACAATATTGGGAAGGATTATTAGTTGAGTATCCTGTAATGTACAGGCTTATTTCTAAAGGAGTAAATAATTGGATAAACAATATGTGCGAGCTTTTAACTAGATTTTCTGCTGATCAAAATTATTTGTGTTCTATCTTTCGTGACAATTCACGCTCGTTTTCTATAATAAAGTTAGATGGTGATATGTCGGATGCACATAATGGTGGTAAAACAGTTTTCAAGTTGACGCTTAGTAATAACAAAACCATTGTTTATAAGCCACGAAGTTTAAAATTGGATAGATACTTTAATGAAATATTAGAATGGTATAATTCACAATCTGTCAAATATCCTATTTATCAACCTAAAATTATTGATAGGGAGACATATGGTTGGATGGAATTTATTGAAAATAAAAAATGTCAAAATGAAAGTGAGCTTGAAGAGTATTATTATAAAATAGGTGTGATGTTAGGTTTATTGTATTTGTTAAGAACTACAGATATTCATTACGAAAATATTATAGCTTTTTCGTCTAATCCAGTGTTGATTGATTTAGAAGCTCTTTTCCATAATAGATTTCATATTTTAGAACAAAATACAGCACCTGGTAAGATAACAGGAATAATTGAAGGCTCTGTAAGAAATGTTGGTATTCTTCCAAATTTAACATTTCATAGTAAAAATCATGGTGGAGTAGATATAAGTGCACTGGGCGGTGATTCTAATCAGATTGTACCTATGGAGATGCCGGTAATTAAAGATTATTTATCAGATGAAATAAGAATAGAATATGATAAAGGAAGGCTTCATAGCTCAAATAATAGACCGATTTCTGATGATAAAAAAATAAATATATATAATTATAGATTATCAATAGAAGGTGGTTTTTTAGAAGCATATAGCACGATTAAAGAAAACATGAATACTTTTAAAAAGTTAGTAGAGTTATTTAAGACAGTGAAAGTAAGGCAGATAATCAGATCCACACAGCAGTACTCTACATTATTAAATATAGGTACACACCCAGATTATTTAAGAAGTGGATTGGATCGTGAGATGTTGTTTACAACGTTATATAAAGAAGGAAAATTTGAAAAAAAATATAATCTAGTTGCACCGTATGAAATTAAGGATTTATTAGATAATGATATTCCGTTTTTTGTAAACTATCCTAATGAAACTAAATTATTGCATTCTAGAGGGAAAATTGAAGGGGTGTATGAAGAAAGAGGAATTGATTTAGTAAAAGGGCAATTAGAAAATATGTCAGAAGAAAACTGTGAAATACAATTAAACTTTATAAGAATGTCACTGATGGATGAAGAAAAGTATACGGTAAACCCGGTTTTAGTAAGGAGACATGATAAAGATGAAAAGAGATTGCTTGAAATTGAGTGTTATAAGAGAGCAAAAGAAATTGGGGAAGAATTAGCTCGTACAGCAATATCTGGAAATAGTGCAGAGGATATAGGATGGATTATTACAAATGTAACAGGGGTAGAAGAAACTAATTGGAGTGTTGAGCCGTCAGGAATAGATTTATACAATGGCACACCTGGTATTTTACTTTTTATGGCAGCTTTGTATAAAATTACGAGAGAAGAAAAGTATTTAGAAATAACGAAGCGAGGCATGAATGGCATTATAAAAACTCTAGAAAAATGTTTGAGTATTAAAAATGAAATGGAGAAAGAAACTGTAATTGGCGCATATACAGGTGAAACTTCTAATTTATTTCCGTTAATTGTAATAGGGGATATTATAGGTGAAGATTATACAGAATTATGTTCTAAGATTTTGTCTAACACTATAAATGTTGTAGACAAGGATGAAAATTTTGATGTCGTTGCGGGTGCGGCTGGTTGCATTCTGCAAACATATAATGTAGTTGGTAGAAAAGGATTAGAAAAAAAATCCATAGAATTAATATCTAAATGCGCTGATCATTTAATTGTAAAGGCAATAAAAAAAGATGATATGATGATGTGGAAACCTCAAATAGCATCTAATGCTTTAGCGGGTTACTCGCATGGTGCTGCAGGTATTGCTTTAGCACTTATAAAAGCAGGGGAAATATTAGGCAAGATAGAGTATTTTGGTGCGGCAGAAAAAGCCTTAAATTATGAGAGAAGCTTATATGTGGAGAAAGAGAAAAACTGGGCAGATATAAGAGCGCTTGGTGGTGTTACAAATTATAGTCAAGGAATTATTCCTGCTACTTGGTGTCATGGGGCTCCAGGAATACTTATGAGTAGGATAATTATGTTAGAATATATAAAAGAAGAAAAAGCCATTAAGAAAATAAAAAAGGAAATAGAGGTATCTCTTGAAACGACAATTTTTAAAGGTTTTGGAAAGAGCCATTGTTTATGTCATGGAGATTTAGGGAATATTGATATTCTATTGCAAGCATCGAATTACTCTGATAAAGAAAAAATCAATAATGTGGTGTATTCATATTTAGATGCTAATATTTCCAAATTTAAATTAGGAAGGTATAAATGTGGGCTTCCTGGTCAAAATAATACACCTAGTTTAATGATTGGATTAGCAGGAATTGGATATGAGTTTTTAAAAATTTATGATAGTTCATTGCCATCAGTATTGTCACTTAGTTTGGATAAATAGAATGAATTGTATTGGTGCTCATAAAGATAGCTTTATGAGCACATTGAATAAAGGAGGAAAAGGATGTTATATAAGAAAGTTCCTTTCATTCAACAAATGTCGGAATTAGACTGTGGAGCTGCTTGTTTGACTATGATATTGCATTATTACAACAATAGAGTTCCACTTTTTGAAGTGAGTAGAAAATGTTCTTTTTCTAGAAATGGATTGACATTAAAGGGGATTATAGAAATTAGTACGTCCTATGGATTAGAGAGTAGGGCGTATAAATTATTCGATGATTATGGAATAAAAAATTTTAAAGAATATTTGCCAGCTATCTTATTAAATAAGAAGGGGCATTATGTAGTGCTAGAGGAAATAAATAAAAGACATATTGTAATAGTAGATCCGGAAATTGGCAAACGAAAAATATCTGTGAATGAAAATTTACAAGATTACTTTGAAGCCATTGTTATTTTAAAGAAAACAGCAGAATTTGTAGAAAAAAAACACTATATTAACAATGTTACATTGGCTATAAAGCAGAATATGGGTTCATTAAAAAAATTGTGGGGTAGTATAATTCTTTCATTTGCAATTGAAGTATGTAGTCTTATATTGCCTATATGCACTCAAATTATCATAGATGTAGCTATTGGAAGTGGAAACTATGATATTATATTACTTATATTTTTGCTTGGAGTAGGAGCAGTTTTGCTTTATGGCGTACTAAGTTATTTGAAGGGTAATATAATCTTAAGTATGTCATATGACTTTTGGAAAAATTTTTCAGAGGATATTATCAAAAAATTATTTCACTTACCGATTAGTTATTTTGACATCCGCTCATCAGGAGATATTTCAAATAGAATTAACAACATAAATTTGATTAAAGACACTATGGCAAGAATAGGTAATTCTTTAATAATTAACTGTTTATCTATTTTAGTTTTTGGAATAGCTATGATGTGCATGTCAATTAGATTATCCTTAGTAATTTATGGTATTGCTATTTTGCAGGCTGTATTTTTTTATTTTTGCAT
>ERZ778517.108-NODE-108-length-94276-cov-19.871324_pt1 | contig 94276 bp, 73 predicted proteins | sample MGYA00510341_ERZ778517 | MGnify/ENA primary metagenome ERZ778517 (study PRJEB29527, sample SAMN07138964) | mouse gut metagenome | material: feces | host: mouse | place: China:Nanjing | collected 2016-01-25 ...
AACGTGAGTTCGGGATAAGAACTTTATTTTTTTCAACCAAGCAAAAGACATAGAGTATTGGGCGGCCTTTCAAGGTCGCCTGATTTATTTGTACAGTTTGGTGTTGTTAATCCCAGAGGACAAGCTGCCCGTTTGACTCGGGTACCTCAAAGTCGAAGTTCACTTCCGGCTTTGTGGCGAAGAAACAATACGCACCCATTGCCGCAAGCAGGTTCATGAGGAAGTTGTGTACACTACGATGGCGGGAGTGGACGAGCTGCGCCACATTCTTCAGCATGTCGTTTATGGATTCGATGATGCTCCTTTTACGAAGCATCATCCTGTCATAGAACGGCATGAGACGCTGTTTCATGTTCGAGCGAAGACCTGTCACAATATGTATTCCGTCATCCCAGAGATGTCCGAAAAGAGACTGCGATATATATCCCTTGTCAGCATAAAGTTTGCCGAACACCCTGTCTGTCAGCGTGTCAATCACATCCTCGTTGCGGTCATCCACATTGGCGCGTGTCAGTACAAAGTTGATCAGTTCTCCTTTTTCGTTACATAGAAGATGCAGCTTGAAGCCTACATACCATCCCATCGTACTCTTCCCCTTGGTCGCGATATCCTTGAAGACTTTCATGTTGAATTGGCGCTTGTTGTGAATGACCGGAATGCAGGTGCTGTCCACAAAACTTATCCCCGTGCACTCTCCGAAACACGCGAGCCGCAGGAACATGGTCATAGCCACAAAACATCGGGGCATGACCTCCACGAAGCGGTTGTAGGAGAATGTCTGCGGAAACAGATGCTTCCAGTGAATGCGCACACATCCCAGATAATAGTGCTTGAAGTTTCGGTACGAATTGAAGTGGAAACAGATCAGAATCGTGATGACCTCGGCATCCGACATCATGCGCTTTCTTTTCCGTTTTGGAGTGTCAGTTGTGGACGGAAGGGCGTTTTTTGCCATCTCAACCTCAAATTCCTTGCAGAAATCATCGGCAATACAAAAAATTTCTGTAACTTTACTTTCGGTAATCATGATATAGTATTTATTGTTTGGTACCTCTAAATTACTAAATATCAATGATGCTACCAAAAGAATCGGCAACTTTTTCAAGCTGCCGATTCAACTGTTTCATGGCGTTCCTTATCCCGAACTCGCGTTACTAAATCGGAAACTGATGGCGTATGGGATCATCATACTGCTCCTGCGCTCGACGCAGACGCTCCATCATTTCGGCTGTAATGGTCTCCGTTCCGGGTTTACCGTAAATATTATTCATTTCCGACGGATCTTCCTGCAGGTCATACAATTCCCATTCATCTATATCATTATAGAAATGAATAAGTTTATAGCGGTCTGTGCTTACTCCATAATGGCGCTTCACTGCATGCTCTGCCGGATATTCATGATAGTGATAATACAACTGGTCGCGCCACTTTTCCGGTTTTTCCCCGCGCAACAGCGGCACCAGCGACTCTCCCTGTATGTCCGACGGCACGTCCACACCGGCCAACTGCATGAACGTAGGTGCATAGTCAATGTTCTGCACCATTTCATCGACATCACCACGGCGTTCATAACCTTTGGGCAGACGCATCACCAAAGGCGTGTGATACGACTCATTATACATAAACCGCTTGTCAAACCACCCGTGTTCGCCCATATAAAACCCTTGGTCAGAAGTATAGACCACCAGCGTATTATCAAGCAGATCATGCTCTTCAAGATAATCCAGCACTCGGCCCACATTATCATCCAGACTTTTCAGCACTTTCATATAGTCTCGCATATAGCGCTGATACTTCCACTCAGCAAGTTCTCGGCCTTGAAGATTACGAGCAAAGAAGTCCTTTCTGATAGGTTCGTAAAAAGCCTCGAACTTAGCCCTCTGTGCCGAATCCATCCGGTTCACAAAACTCAGATAAGTCGACTTCAGATTCGACGTAAGATCCTGTCGATCCATCTTGAGATCATATATCAGATCCATGTGGTCCGAAATGCGCATTTCTGCCGTAGCAGCTGCCTTGCGGCCCTCATAGCCGTCAAAGAAATTATCCGGCAGAGGAAATGTCCTATCCTCATAAAGGCCAAGATGACATGTGTCCGGCAACCAGTTGCGGTGCTGCGCCTTATGGTGTATCAATATACAGAACGGCTTCGACTTGTCCCGCTCGTTCTCCATCCAGTTGATACTTTTGTCCGTGATCACATTGGTCAGATAGCCATGCTCCACCACTGTATCGTTCTGCATATTAATAAAGCGTGGATTATAGTAATCACCCTGACCTGGCACGATTTCCCATTTGTCAAATCCCTGTGGAGTGCTTTCCAGATGCCATTTACCGAAAATAGCTGTCTCATAGCCTGCCTTCTGCAAATACTTGGGAAATGTGGGCTGATCACCGTTAAACACACAATGCTCATTGTCCGTAAATCCGTTCGCATGGCTATGTTTGCCGGTAAGCATACATGCTCTCGACGGACCGGACAATGAATTTGCTACAAAACTATTGGTAAAACGCACTCCGTCCTTTGCTATACGGTCAAGATTCGGAGTCTCGGCATAACGGGTGTCATAACAACTCATCATCTGTGCTGTATGATCATCGGTCATGATATACACGATATTCGGCTGCTTGGGCACGGTATCCGATTTAGCTTTCACACACGAACCCATAAGATACGGCAATGCCGCACATGCTGTCACGGCCGCAACCATCGAAAAGGCGGCAGGAAGTTGTTTTGTCATGGCTATATTATTTCAGAAATATGATATATAATGTTTTTTGTACTATCAGCGTATCTCATAATCGCCTTCCGCCGACAGATCAGAAGACGAAAAACGCAATGAAGCCGATGATATATCAAACGGCCAGAAGAAAGTGCCGCATAACTTGCCGTCTTCTACGGAATAAACACCGGTGGTCGTATCATGCGACACGGCAATTCCGTCAAAGCCGACAAATCTCATCTTGCCAGCCACGTCGGCTACATCATTCTTCTCCCCGCCAGCCAGCAGAGTGCCGTCATTAAGTGTAAGCGCACCGGCAATCCTCAACCCATACGAAGAGCCGAAAGAATAGATTATGCTGCCGTTGAGAGCTGCTGCTCCCACACAGTCCACACCTATGGATCCCCCACCGATAGCCGATATGTTCATCACACCTCCCAATCCGTTTATATTTCCGTTGGTCTTTACGCCTTTAGAGGTGGAAGTATCCGTGTCGCCTGACAGATGTTCGCCACTCAATGCTATTGTGGTCACACCGCCGCGAAGCGTTAACGAACCGTCTGAATTTATGCCCTTGCCGCCGTCGCCGGTAGCTGTCAGCGTTATTTTTCCGGCATTGATGTCTATATCGCCGTCGGCTTTCATACATGCGGCTGAGCTCAGTGTATTGTCTTCCAGATCCATAGCCGGATCACCCGAACAGTTAAGGTCCAGCTGTCCGCCATAAACCATGATCCGCATATCCGATTTCAAAGCCTTGCCTGCAGGAGCGGAAGTATTGGCATATACATATCCGCCGATCATTCGCACGCCATATCCCGCTGAAGCTCCGCCTTTGACATGAATGGCGTTTTTAGCCGCATCGGTCACAACAAGCGTAGCACCAGGACGTATCGTCAGGAAACCGTCGGTAGCAAATCCGTGTCGCTGACGCCCCTTCACCGAAAGGCTTCCGGAACCGCTGACTATCACATGCCCCTCGGAAAAGAAGCATCCCTTGCGGTCTTCCTCAGGATTCGCCGCAGGAGCATATACCGGCGAGTCAATCAGACGCGAGTCCCCTTCCAGATGCAGGAACACACGCTTTTTGTTCTGATCATTGATCGCAGGACCGCGATCTGATGTGAGATTCAGACTTTCAAGCTGAATCATGTGGCGGTGGAGACCGTCTACACGCAATGATCCTGCCGACGAAGCACCAGTCAACACTATCTTTGCGTATTTGTCGGCAATATCAAGACTGACATGAGCGCCGTCAACCTTCACCGACATCGGCGAAACCACTCCGGTCACCGATGCGGAAGTTTCCGTATATGTCACGGTCACCTGCACCTCCCAGTCATTATGTTCATGATACAGGTCCTTGTCATCCGTCACCAGATCGTCAGCCAGATCGTCAGCCATCCGGCCAGAATATGGCTTGATGTCATATACAAACTTCGGAGTCATGGCCGGATTATAGACAGAATCCTCCACCTCTGGAGGAGGTAATATTCCCCCACCTGTCGACGGATTCGGATCATCATTTTTACACGACGACACTGCGCAGCACACTGCCAGTCCCAGAGCTATATATAGCAATCTACTCATTTGATTGGTTGTATTTAGATTATAATCGAAAATTGATCGGCAGCCGATGATGCCGGCATACGCTTCCGCGAGCGTTCAAGCGCATCACGCGACGTCTCGACATAGACCACACGTGTGTCATCGCTGTCAGCCAGTCCTACAGGACGTCCATCCTGGTCAAACACAAAAGTCATGCCGTCATAATCGCCATAATCATCCGCCCCTCCACGGTTGGCACCGACATAATAGGCCTGGTTTTCGATAGCCCGCCCTATGAGCAGATGCTCAAAAGCATATCCCCTGACCGACGGCCAGTTTGACGGCACCAGCATGACATCATAGGCCAGACCGACATTGCGGCACCACACGGGAAACCGAAGGTCATAGCACACGATCATGCCTATGTTCCAGCCGCGGTAACGCACCACCGGAACACGCCCTGTACCGGCACTCATGATCGACGACTCCGGACTCAATGAAAAAAGATGGCGTTTGTCATAAAACGTCGTCTCTCCCGACGGCTCTACAAAAAAGGCCCGGTTGAAAATACGGCCGTCACCGTCACAGGCCAGATAAGATCCGGCGATAGCCATACGGTATCCTGCGGCAAGTTCCTTGAGTTTATCCACGGTCTCTCCGCTATCCGGCTCCGCAAGCCGCATCTGCACATCCGGGTCAGGCACAAAGGCCGTCGAGAAAAGCTCCGGCAACACGACCAGATCCGTATCCTTGCGGATTCCCGCCATAATATCCGACACCGCATCAATGTTGGCCTTTTTGTCAGCCCACACGACAGGCAGAGAAACCGACGCGATTTTCAGAGAACTGTTGATCATCTTATTCCGTTTCTGTCGAGAATTTTTCAGGATATATCGCTGTAAATTGCGAATAATACCGTTTTATAGCCGCCATGTCGGCATCAATATCACCGGAAGGTATGAATTCCTCATTCATCATCACTGTACGCGATCCCCCGTCAATCACAGCAAGAGTAACCGGAACTCCGGCCTCTGTGGCCACACGAAGAAAACCTGTGTGCCAACGCGATGTACGGCTTCTTGTCCCTTCAGGCGCAATGGCTATGTTCAGACGCGGCTCTACGCGAAAACGGTCCACCAGAGCCGAAGTCAGCGAATTACCCTTCGAACGGTCCACCGGCACTCCGCCCATGGCCCTGAATATACTGCCCAACGGCCAGCGAAACCAGCTTTTCTTCATCAGAAAACCGGCCCTGCGCCCCACTGAGCAATATGCGAGTTCGCAAATCACGAAATCGATATTGCTCGTATGAGGAGCCACACATATAATGGACTTGGGATAGTCGGGCACAGACACCTCAACACGCCATCCCGCAATTTTCAGCAGAATGCGGCTGAGCCATAATATGACTGATTGCATCAAACCTTCTGGGAAAGTCCGGCAAGATCGTTCATACGATGAACGTACTCGTTAAGGCTGGCATTGAATTTTTCATGCAACGCACCGTAAGCCGCACGATAATATGCCGAACGTGCCTTGTGATATTCATGAACTGACGCGAAGTCGCGCACGCTCTTGTCAAACGCGAATGTCACGTTGCGCAGAGTGCTTTCCTGCAGCACCGCAATGTCGATGATCAGCTGGGCCACATCATCCTGCTTGTCCTCGGTGACTATTTCGCCGATGAGCATGCACTCGCCTACCAGATCTCCACAGATATATTTGATTTGTTTCTTCAGATCACGCTTACTTTTCATAATGGTCACGTTTTTAATTAACTTTTATGTATTTGATAACAAACCGGAAACCGATTCTGCCCCAAAATTACTCAAAATTTCCCAAACGGCAATTCTTTATTCCGTTTTTCACATACACCCGGCCTTACCGCATATCCAGAATCAACAGCGAATCCGCCGGAGTACTCACAGCGAGAATCAGACGCGAAGCTCCTGCCGCACGCATCATGCCACGCGACAACGACGGCGGCAGCAGCATACACGCCGTAGCAAGAGCGTCAGCCTCCATTGCCGACGGCGCCACCACAGTGGCACTCAACACCAAAGTATCTGCAGGCGCCAGAGTCACAGGCATACCGGTGACCGGACTGATCGTGTGTGAAGTCTTGCCGCGGTCCGTCATACGGTAATTGCGATAATTTCCTGAAGTAGCTATGCCGCACCCCGTCAGCGACAGAGTCATCATTTCCGAATGAACCACCGCATCGGCATTGTCGACAGGCGCATCAATCATCACATTCCACGCCCCGCCCCTCGGAGACTCGCCCGACAGACATATTTCCCCTCCTATCTCCACAAGAAAATCCTCGCAGCCGTTGCGGCGCAACATTTCCCCAACAGCATCACAGCCATAACCTTTCGTTATGGCACTGAAATTAAACTCAGTCCTCGGATGCTTCTTATCGATCACTCCATCCGGCCCAATCCGGCACTCCGATATGCCCACCCTGCTCATCACTGAATCCAACGGCTCTCCATCCGGACCGGCATAACCGAAGCCCCAGTAATTTACCAGCGGAGCCACCGTCGGATCAAACATTCCACCTGACAACCGACTGACAGTCTGCGAGCAAGTGAATATACGCCTTATCATCGAATCCACCGCCACCGGTTCTCCACGGTTAATACACGACACCAGCGAATTAGGCTGAAACGGCGACAGCGACATCTCCACCCTCCTCATCGTCTCAACGATTGAATCGCCCAGTTCCCTGTCAGACCTGTAAGTAACAGAATACAACGTATGCCACATAGACCCTTCGGCCTTACGCCATGCAGCCGGGCCACTGCATCCGCAACCGGCAAAAAGTGTTGCGCCTATCAAAAAAACAATAAATTTTCGCATAATATACTGCAAATCTACAATAAAATTCCGAAATTTGACGTGACGGTAAAATAACACGACAACATACACTACACAATCTAAAAAACATAACCATACCACTTTATATGAAAACATCCTACATATTTCTCGCCACCGGTTTTGAAGAAATCGAAGCCGTGACACCTATAGACATTCTCCGCCGGGCCGGCATGAACGTAAAGACCGTATCCGTCAACCCCGACTCCCTGAAAGTGACCGGAGCACACGGCGTGACATATATTGCCGACATCCGCATGGAGCAGGTATCGTCCTCCGATGCCGACTGGTTGATTCTGCCCGGAGGAATGCCAGGAGCGTCAAATCTATATGGTTGCGAAGCCTTACGTCAGATGCTGCACGACCACGCCGCAGCCGGCGGAAACATCGCCGCAATCTGCGCATCTCCGGCTGTGGTGCTCGGACAAATGGGGCTTCTGAAAGGACGGCGGGCCACATGCTACCCCGGCTTTGAGCAACAGTGCGCCGATGCAGTCTACCTGCCCGAAGCGGTGGTGACCGACGGCAACATCATCACCGGCCGCGGACCGGCCACAGCAACTCCGTTCGCCCTTGCAATAGCCGCCGCATCACAGGGCAAAGAGAAAGCAGCGGAAGTGGCATCCGGCATGCTCTACGACCTCTCTGACGCCGACTGACAAAAGCGAAAAAGTAAATGCAAATCTTGGCGGATTGCCGTTAGTTTGCTAACTTTGGCGTCACACAACCTCATAATCATGTCAGACAACCGACACGTCAGCGCACAAGGACTCTGGCCGATATTTGCCGCTATAGCTTCATTCATAGCCGCAGATACGGTCAACTGCCATGCGCAACGCTCATCCACGATGCTTAAAGACGGGTGGGAATTCTCACGTGATTCAATAAACTGGCATCCGGTCAGCGTGCCGCATGACTGGGCCATATACGGCCCTTTCGACCGGTCCAACGACCTCCAGACCGTAGCGGTGGCTGAAAACGGCGAACACGACCCCACCGCAAAAACCGGACGCACCGGCGGATTACCCTACACCGGCCGGGGATTCTATCGCACGGAATTCAACGTGTCCGACACTACTTCACGGCATTTCACGCTGATATTCGACGGAGCGATGAGCAACCCCATAGTGCGCCTTAACGGAAAGGAAACAGGACGGTGGGCCAACGGATACAATGCTTTCTCCGTCGACCTGTCATCTGCCATACTGCCGGGAATTAACCGGCTCGAGGTCTCTCTGGAAAACAAGCCCCAGTCGTCACGATGGTACCCCGGAGCGGGATTATACCGCAACGTGACATTACTGGAAACCGACCGCATACACATACCCGTATGGGGCACATATGTAACGACGCCGAGCGTGGACACCGACCGCGCTACCGTGCGCATGCAGACATCCGTCAAAGGCGCCGCGCGACGTCAACACCTCACCATTTCCACCGTCATCACAGACCCCTGCGGCAATGTAGCTGCTGCTGATTCTTCCGACTATTACTTCCACGGGCAGCCCTTGACGCAAAGCGTCACAGTGTGCGATCCGCAATTGTGGAGTCCGGAAACTCCCGTATTGTACAACGCCGTCACCCGGCTGTATGATCCGGAAAGCGGCACGCTGCTCGATGAATACTCCACACGCTTCGGCATCCGCTCTATCGATTTCAGACCTGACGACGGATTTTACCTCAATGGCAAACGTACCATGTTCAAGGGCGTGTGCATGCACCATGACCTCGGACCTCTCGGAGCCGCCGTTAACCGTTCGGCCATACGCCATCAGTTGGAAATGCTGAAAGAAATGGGAGTGAACGCAGTGCGCACCGCGCACAACATGCCGGCATCCGAACTCGTGGAACTGTGCGAAGGAATGGGCATCATGCTCATGATCGAGGCTTTCGACGACTGGAGCTATCAACCGAAAAGCCCCAACGGCTATGGTGCGGTATTCACCGGATGGGCCGAAAAAGACATCACCAACATGGTGCGGCATTTCCGCAACTCTCCGTCGGTGGTGATGTGGAGCACCGGCAATGAAGTTCCGTCACACTGGTATGTCGACGGAGCCGAAGAACTGCTCTTCCTTCAGGACATCATACACCGCGAAGACCCCACACGGCCTGTCACTAACGGCATGTCGGCCCATGAGCCGCCGCTGCGCAACGGATTCGCGGCCGCCACCGACATCCCGGGCTTCAACTACAAGCCGCAGCACTACGGCATGTACTACGACATTCTCCCGCAGCATCTCATGCTCGGTTCCGAAACGGCGTCGACCGTCAGCTCCCGAGGTGTCTACCATTTCCCTATGACAAAAGGGGCATACGTGATACACCCCGATCACCAGAGCAGCTCATACGATGTGGAATACTGCTACTGGAGCAATATTCCCGACATAGACCTGGCCGCCGATGAAGACGTTCCATATCTCATAGGCCAGTTCGTCTGGACCGGTTTCGACTATCTCGGCGAACCGAGCCCATATGACACGGGCGCGTGGCCAAACCACAGTTCGGTGTTCGGAATCATTGATCTGGCGTCGCTTCCCAAGGACAGGTATTATCTCTACAGATCCGTGTGGCGCGATGACTCCCCCACCCTTCACCTTCTCCCCCACTGGACATGGCCGGGCCGCGAAGGCGAAGTGACTCCGGTGATGGCTTACAGCTCATTCCCCGAAGCCGAACTCTTCATCAACGGCAAAAGTCAGGGCAAACGTGCAAAAAGACGCGCCGGCAATGAACTTGACCGCTTCCGCCATGTCTGGGACTCCGTCAGATACGAACCGGGCGAATTGACCGTGGTGGCTTACGACGAAAACGGACGGGAAACCGCACGCACCACCACCCGCACGGCCGGAAAGCCCTACCGTCTTGTCCTCACATCCGCCCGCGACAGTGTCATCGCCGACCACGACGAACTGGTCTACGTCACGGTGACTGCGGAGGACCGCCACGGCAACCCTGTGCCCACAGCCGTCCACAAGGTAAAATTCACGGTGGACGGAGCATCAGGATCCCGGTTCATAGCCACAGCCAACGGCGACCCCTGCTGCCTGCTGCCGTTCCAGAATCCGGAAATGGACCTGTTCAGCGGTGCCGCCACCGCCATCGTGGCACCCGGCGACACTCCGGGCACCCTCCGCGTGAAAGCAAGCGCCAAGGGACTCAAGCCCGCTGTTATTGAAATTCCAATCACTTACTCTAAATAAAATTAAATCATGAAAACCGAACAAACAGAATGTTCCTGCGCTATGGAACAGAAAATCAAAGAAGAATTCTCAACCCGCTTCGGCGGCGAAGGCATCCTGTTCGCATCTGCCGGCCGAATCAACCTGATCGGCGAACACACCGACTACAACGGCGGCTTTGTGTTTCCGGGAGCGATTGACAAGATAATCGAAGCATCCATCCGCCCCAACGGCACCGACCGTGTACGGGTATATTCGATCGACATCAACGAAACAGCCGAATTCGGTTTCAACGAAGAAGACGCACCCAAAGAACAATGGGCACGCTATATATTCGGCGTGTGCCGCGAAATCATCAAACGCGGCTTCACCGTCAAAGGCTTCGATGCCGTATTTGCCGGCAATGTGCCCCTGGGCGCCGGTCTGTCCAGCTCAGCCGCTCTTGAAAGCTGCTTTGCATACGCCATGAACGACCTGTTCAACGACAACAAGATCGACAAATTCGAACTCGCGAAAATCGGTCAGAGCACCGAACACAATTACTGCGGCGTCAACTGCGGCATCATGGACCAGTTCGCATCCGTATTCGGCAAAAAAGACTGCCTGATGCGCCTTGACTGCCGCTCGCTTGAATTTGAATACTTCCCCTTCAAGCTCGACGGCTACACACTGGTGCTGGTAGACTCCCGCGTGAAACACGAGCTGGTCGACTCTCCCTACAACAAACGTCACCAGAGTTGCGAACGAGTGGCTGCCAAACTCGGCATCGAGACCCTCCGCGACGCGACCATGGACGATCTGAACCGTATCAAGGCGGAAATTTCAGAAGAAGACTACAATCGCGCCGAATACGTGATCGGAGAGAAACAGCGCGTGCTCGACGTCTGCGATGCGCTCGGCCGCGGCGACTACGAGACTGTTGGCGAACGCATGTATCAGACACACGAAGGCATGTCGAAACTCTATGAAGTATCCTGCGAGGAACTCGATTATCTCAACGACATTGCCCGCGAATGCGGCGTGACCGGATCACGCATCATGGGCGGCGGTTTCGGCGGCTGCACCATCAATCTGGTCAAGGACAACCTCTACGATCCGTTTGTGGCTGTGGTGACCAAGAAATTCGCCGAAAAATACGGTCACGAGCCCAAGATCTATCCCGTAATCATTTCCGACGGAGCACGTCGCATCTCCGAATAAATCTGCAATGGAAATAACAAGCAAGAAATACCCCTCGGTCAAAGGAGACATCACACTCTATACCCTCACAAACGACGCCGGCGCCCAGGTGGTGCTGTCGTCGCTTGGTGCGGGCATAGTCTCGGCCATAGTGCCTGATGCCGCCGGCAACATGGCCGACGTGGTGCTCGGCTATGCCGACCCCACGGACTATTACTACGACAGCCCCTGTGCCGGCAAGATTCCCGGACGGTGTGCCAACCGCATAGCCCTCGGACTGTTCTCGCTCGACGGCAAAGAGTATCACCTCGCCGTCAACAACGGCCCCAACGCCCTGCACGGTGGTCCCGAAGGTTTCCAAAACCAGATATGGGAATCGGAAATAACTCCTGAAAACCACGTGCTTTTCACATACCGTGCCAAAGACGGCGAGGAAGGTTACCCCGGCAACCTCACGGTGAGAGCAGAATATTCCTGGAATGACCTCTGCGAACTCGGACTGCACATCACCGCGGAAACAGATGCCCCCACACTGGCTAATTTCACCAATCATGCCTACTTCAACCTCGGCGGAGAGAACTCCGGATCAGTGCTCGGTCACGAACTGCAGCTGAACGCCCACCTCTTCCTCCCCACCTCCGACTCGCTGATACCCACCGGCGACCTGCTCAGCGTCAAGGACACGCCCATGGATTTCACATCACCCCATGTGCTCGGAGCCGATATAAAGGCCGATTTCCCGGCTCTGGTCTACGGAAAAGGCTACGACAACTGCTGGCTTCTGGACGGATTCAACGCCGGCTCGCTGCGCCGCGCCGCCACTCTGACCGACCCGTGCAGCGGACGTGTGCTTGAAGTGGAGACCACACAGCCCGGTGTGCAGATCTACACCGGCAACTGGCTTGCCGGATCTCCCGTGAGCAAAAGCGGACGTCCTTATAACGACTACGACGGCGTGGCCATCGAATGTCAGGCTCTGCCCGATTCCGTAAATCATCCGCAATTCCCGTCGGTAGTGCTTCGCCCGGGAGAAGAATATGACCAAACAATCATTTTCAGATTCACACATAAGTAATGAAACCTACACTTTTTGTTCTCGCTGCAGGTATGGGCAGCCGTTACGGCGGTCTGAAGCAGCTTGATGGAGTCGGCCCACAGGGCCAGACCATCATGGACTATTCAATCTACGATGCCATCCAGAGCGGTTTCGGCAAAGTCGTATTCGTGATCCGCAAGGATTTCGAACAAGATTTCCGCAGCAAAGTGCTGTGCAAATACGAAGGCCACATCCCCACCGAAGTGGTTTTCCAGTCTCTCGACAACCTGCCTGAAGGCTATACCTGTCCTGCCGATCGCACCAAACCCTGGGGCACAAATCATGCCGTGCTCATGGGCAAAGACGTGATCAATGAACCGTTTGCCGTGATCAATGCCGACGACTTCTACGGACGCGATGCCTTTGAAGTGATTGCACGCGAGCTTTCCAAGGATTACGACCGCAAGGGCGACTACTGCATGGTTGGCTTCCGCGTAGGCAACACCATGACAGAAAACGGCTCTGTGGCCCGCGGTGTATGCGAAAACAAAAACGGACTGCTCACATCAGTGGTGGAACGCACCGCCATTTCCTACGACAAGGACCACAACATCGTGTTCACCGATGAAAACGGCAAGGAACAGACCCTTGACCCGACCACCCCGGTGTCCATGAACCTGTGGGGCTTCACTCCCGACTATTTCGAATATTCCGAACGCGAATTCAAGAAATTCCTCGACAAGGACATCAACACTCCCAAAAGCGAATTCTTCATTCCTCTGGCAGTGGACGCGCTGATCAATTCCGGAGAAGCTACCGTCAAGGTCCTCGACACCGACTCCAAATGGTTTGGCGTGACATACGCAGCCGACCGTCCCGGAGTCGTGGAGAAACTTGCCGCACTTCACGCCGCCGGCCACTATCCCGAAAGCATGTTCTGATTCCCTCAAAACGAAACGTACAAATTTAAAACGAAGCGTACCATCATCGGTACGCTTTTTTATTATGCCGGAATCTGTCGCCACATAAAAAATGTCTCCCCAATTGCCAAAACCGGCCTTTCTATGCTTAATTAACGGATGCCAACGGACGACTTCCTGAAAACACCCATACAATGGTGGTCTCCAAACCGCCTTTTGAAATGGCTCAGACTCCTCTTAAACCAGACTGTCACGACGGATATCATATAAGCAGAGACTTCTAATTATCGCAAATCACAAGCGCGGAAGTAAGCATACATCTTGCAACAACAGAACTATTCAATCTCGCCATACAGCGTAATACGGCACATCAGAGACTGCTTGCCGTGTAGCTTTTGGACTCTGCCCCTAGAAAAAAGCAAAGCGTAGCGAACGCTGTATCAGCCGATCCGCCACGCTTTGCTCAAATTTATTTTTAACTATTTGTTTAGCAGGACAAACTTTATACAGTCACAAGTGTGCCTATCGACTCTCCGGCAAGTACCCGGGCCAGATTGCCGGGTGTGTCCATGTCAAACACAATGATGGGCAGATTGTTTTCCTTACACATGGCAGTGGCGGTCAGATCCATCACTTTAAGCCCACGGTTATAGACCTCATCATAGGTGATCGTGTCAAACTTGGTGGCTTTCGGATCCTTCTCCGGGTCGGCCGTATAGATTCCGTCCACACGTGTGCCTTTAAGCATCACATCGGCTTCCACTTCCACTCCGCGCAGAGATGCACCGGTGTCGGTGGTGAAGAACGGATTGCCGGTTCCTCCGCTCAGGATGGCCACCTTGCCCGCTTTCATGGCGTCAATGGCACGCCATTTGGAGTAATGATGACCTATCGGATGCATGGCAATGGCCGTAAGAACCTCTGCCGGCTGTCCGATAGCTTCCAGAGCCGAACTCAGGGCCAAAGAGTTGATCACAGTGGCAAGCATGCCCATCTGATCGCCTTTCACTCGGTCAAATCCTTGCGACGCGCCTTTCAGGCCACGGAAAATATTGCCGCCGCCTATCACTATAGCGACCTCAATACCGGACTCCACGGCCTGCTTTATCTGCCCGGCATATTGCCCCAGGCGCACGGTGTCGATACCGTGGCCTTGGGCACCGGCGAGCGACTCGCCGCTGAGTTTAAGCAACACTCGGTTGAACTTGCGGGTCTGTGTCATATCAGAGCACTCCGGAGAGATTGAAACGGGCAAATTCCATGTCATTGGCAGCACGTTCAGCCATCTTGCTGTCGAGTTTGATGGCCTGACGCAGGTTGCTGACGATCATGTTCTCGTTGTTTGTACGTGCGCCGAGCACAGCTGTGAGATAATAAGTTGTGGCATCGGGCTGGGTAATTGCAGCCAGAGTCTTCTTGGCAGTAGAATAGTCCTTTGTAAGGATCTGGGCCAGAGCGGCATTGTTAGTATTGACTCCACGCAGCGAACGTGCGGCAGCGGCATTGTCACCTTTCTTCAGATAATACACACCGAGCGCCTCATTCAGTTCTTCCACGCCGGCGGCATTGCCGAAGCGGCTCTGCGCGTCATCGTAGTTGCCGTTGACCAGAGCCACCAGTCCGAGGTTCATCTGAGGTTCGCCTGAAGCAGGAGCCAGACGGGCTGCCTGTGCAAACGACGAACGTGCGGCATCATAGTCGCCGTCGGCAAACTGTGCCATGCCCAGGTTGTTGAAAGTGCGATAGTCAGTGGGATACAGCTCGGCTGCAGTAGAGTAGATCTGAGCTTTCTCGGCATTGCTGTCGACGAGAGTGGCCAGATAGAGTATTTCGTCCACAGAAAGTGACGAAGGATTCTGCTTGTAGGCCTGACGGATCTCATCATCGCTCTTGCCGATCACGTTGATCTTGGCTGTGATGCGTGAATAACGGAGCTGCGGCAGAATCTCCTCGGCAAGCTGCTCAAAGACATGAGAGAGATTGTGTATCTCACGCTCACGCACTTCCGGATCCTGATACATGGACAAGACACTGAGGATCAGATCCTTGTCCTGAATCTTGCTCTCGCTCACCAGACGGCGGAAACCTTCCCAGTCCTCAGGGGTGAAGTCTGCGGTAAGTTCGCCGAACGACTTGCCTTTGAGCTGTTTGTTCATATAATCCACTGTAGTCTTTTCACGCGCCTGGGCCAGACGTGTGTTCAGATCCAGCGATCCGTCGGGCGAAGCATACGACTGTATATTGATCTCGGCGATTTCACGGCGGTCATCGGCATCGGCGTTCGCAATCTCGGAGTGAAGATTGGTCATGGCCTGCGAACGCAACTGATTGTCACGGATGTTGGCCTGATTGATCAGGAATATGATGTCGGCATCTACCTTCTCGGCTATCACACGCTGAAATTTGTCGGCAGTGATTGCAGGTGTAGCAGTGGCGGCATTGGCCATAGTAGCTGTGGCCACCACACCTTTTGCCACGGCCACACGGGGCAGTGCATAGGTCTTCTTACCCTGTGTCACAGTGAAATCCAGTTCCAGAGTACTGTTTGCCATAGCAGGCTGATACGGAACATTCACAGGGATGGTCACCGCACCGCCACGCTCATAGCTTACCACCGGATTGTTGCCTCTCACGCTTTCGCCCTGAAACGCATAGGGAGTAGATGCGGTCTGGCCTCCGGCATATGTCAGATAAGGAGTGACTGTCACTACGGCATTTTTCACAAAATACTTCGCGGGAATGCGTGCCGACACTGTAGCGGGCACATTTTCGCCCACCACCTCCAGAGGATTTGGATTGGTGGAGAAATAATCGGCCTGCATCTGTCCAAGTTTTTTCGAGCAACCGGACAGAGTCACGGCAGCCGCCATAGCAAGAGAAAAGCTGAGTTTACTGTTCATTTCGGATTAGGTGTTTAAAATTTTGGTTCATGAGAATTATATATCCGCAAATATACACCTAATTTTTTAAATGACTACAAAATTCATAGATATTAACAAGCAACGGAGAGACGCCCACAGGCATCCCTCCGTTGTCAGTTTTATGTGAACCGCAGATTTATTCCGCAAATTTCTTCACAATGATAGTGGCATTGTGGCCGCCAAAGCCGAACACATTGCTGAGAGCAGCGTTTACCGTACGCTTCTGAGCCTGATTGAACGTAAGATTGAGTTCAGGATCAATGTTCGCATCCACATCCTCAGCGTCATGGTTGATGGTCGGGGGCACGATATCCTCGCCTACGGCCTTGATGCTGAATATAGCTTCCAGCGCGCCTGTGGCACCAAGAAGGTGGCCGGTCATAGACTTGGTGGAGCTGATGTTGAGTTTTTTGGCATGATCGCCAAACACACCCGTAATAGCCTTGATTTCACTTACGTCGCCAACGGGAGTCGAAGTGCCGTGTGCATTGATATAGTCAATGTCTTCGGGCTTCATGCCGGCATCTTCCAATGCATTCTGCATGGAGAGCATCGCGCCAAGACCTTCGGGGTGAGTGGCTGTGAGATGGTGAGCGTCGGCGCTCATACCGCCGCCTGCGATTTCGGCATAGATCTTTGCACCGCGAGCCTTGGCGTGCTCAAGTTCTTCAAGCACAAGCACCGCAGAGCCTTCGCCCATCACAAATCCGTCGCGCGACGCGCTGAAAGGACGAGAAGCGTGTGTCGGATCATCATTGCGTGTCGACAGAGCGTGCATGGAGTTAAAGCCACCTACTCCGGCAGGGAAAATAGCTGCTTCGGCACCACCTGTGATGATTGCGTCGGCCTTTCCGAGACGGATAAGGTTGAAAGCGTCGATTATGGCATTGTTCGATGATGCGCAGGCCGACACGGTTCCGAAGTTCGGACCGTGAAAACCATAGTCCATTGAAATATGGCCAGAAGCTATATCGGCAATCATTTTGGGGATGAAGAAGGGATTGTATTTAGGTCCCTGATCTTCATGAAGGGCATAGTAGCCGGCTTCTTCCTCAAATGTGTGCAGACCGCCTATACCGGCAGCCACGATCACGCCCACACGATTTTTATTGATGTCTTCGCCATCGAGCTTGGCGTCTTCCACAGCCTGCTTGGCTGCCACAAGGGCATACTGAGCATACAGATCAAGCTGGCGGAGGCGCTTGCGGTCGAAATGATCAGCGCCATTGAAATCTTTAACTTCGCAGGCAAACTGCGTTTTGAACTTGGAAGCATCGAAATGGGTGATGGGAGCCGCGCCGCTCTCGCCGCGCACAGCTGCATTCCAAGTACTTTCAACGTCATTTCCGAGCGGGGTGATGGCACCCAAGCCGGTGACTACAACTCTCTTTAATTCCATTTAGCGGGTGAAAACTGGGATTGTTGAGTGAGAAAAAGGGATGAGGAGGGAGTAAAGGGAATTTCTTTTGATGTAGGCTGATTACTTGCCGGCTTTTTCGATGTAAGCGATAGCGTCACCTACAGTGGTGATCTTCTCAGCGTCTTCGTCGGGGATGGTGATATCGAAAGCCTTCTCAAACTCCATGATGAGTTCTACGGTGTCAAGGCTGTCGGCAGCCAGATCGGTGGTGAAAGATGCGGTTTCTGTTACTTCGTTCTCGTCAACGCCGAGTTTGTCAACGACGATTTCTTTTACACGTTCTGCGATTTCAGACATAGTTGTAATTATTAAATGGTTGGTTAATTTTCAAAATTCGGTGCAAAGTAACGAATTTTTCCTGACATAAGAAAACATTTCAGCAGCCAAATTGCATTTCACCGCCGGCAGCGCCCTATTTAACATGTCGCCGACGACGTTACAAATCCATGACACACAATCGCGTCCAACCACAAACTTTCATGCCCGTCCCCGTGTTATATCACCAAAACATATCCTCACGTATCATCACAGATGAACATACGCCACACCACAGCGGCCATTGCATTCATAATGGCCGTATTGTCAACGGAATTTTCCGGAGTCTGGGCCCGCAACATGATGGATGCCCAGCGAGACTCCGTGTGCACGTCGCGCAAACTGGCCATCATAGGCCAGCACGGCGAACCGACGGCGTCGTCCGACTCGGTAAGACACCTCATAGACATGTTCTACTACGACCAGTTCCGGCATTTCCAGGACCCGGAAGCCCCGTATTTCCTGTTCATGAGCAAAGACGCCACTCTGGCCATGGGCATGGGAGGAGCTGTGAGAATGAGAGCCTACGTCGACTGGCACGGCTCCGTGCAGTCGCCCGGATTCGCGCCATACCTAATCCCGATGAGACCCGACCCGGCCAAAATGCGCAAATTCGGCACGACACCGGCCGGCAGCAGCCTGTTCTTCCGTGTGATAGGACGCAACAAAACCGTCGGCAGCTATCAGATCTATATCGAAGCTAATTTCAACGGATACCAGGCGCGCGATTTTCACCTCAAAAAAGCATATGCCGCAATCAATGATTTCACCATCGGCTACACGGTGTCGACATTCAGCGACCCCATGGCCCTTCCTCCCACTGTCGATGCACAAGGACCAGTCAATAAGATTTCCGGCAGCACCGTACTGATCCGATACACAAAAAAATTCGGCAAAGGATGGAGCGCGGCAGTGTCGGCTGAAAACACGCCCTCACAGGCCGACATATCCGAAGGCGGCACCAAAGTGGTCGACAACTGGATTCCCGACGGCGCCGCATTCCTACAATACGAATGGGGCCCCACCACCCACATACGCCTGGCAAGCATAGTACGCTCACTATCATATAGAGACCTCACCGACGGCACAAACCACCATAAAGCCGGCTGGGGTGTCATGCTGAGCGGCATAGCACATCCTGCGCCACAAGTCACCACATTTGCCAGCATAAACTACGGGCACGGCTACAGCAGTCTCGGGGGCGACCTGCAGATCGGCAACTACGACATGGTGCCCGTCCCCGGACAAAAAGGCAGACTATACGCTCCGGCATCCATGGGATGGTGTGCAGGCGTGCAGTACAACTTCCGCCCCAACCTTTTTGCAAGCACATCAGTAAGCCGGACCCACTACCTGCCGGCCCATACTCCCGACGGCGCGGAATACAAGTATGGCATGGTTGCCGCAATAAACACATTCTGGAATCTCACGCCACGCATACAGATAGGCGCCGAAATCGACTGGGGCATGCGCCGTAATTTCGATGGAGATCACAATCACGCATGGCGAGCCGGAGCCATGGCGCAGTTTTCATTCTGAAGACAAGCAAATACAAAAAAAGAATGAGCAAAATTAGCCCGAAGGCTAACTATTTTACTCATTCTCCTCTCTCCTCGGCGGTATGGACGGGACTCGAACCCGCGACCCCCTGCGTGACAGGCAGGTATTCTAACCAGCTGAACTACCACACCAGGATTATTTCAATATTTGCAAATCTGCCTTTCAGCAGCAAGACACCGTTATGTCTCATTTGCGTGTGCAAAGTTATACTCTTTTTTTGAAATATGCAAATCCACGACACAATAAACGTCTCATCACGGATTTTTTTTGCTAAAATCCAGCAAAACCACCCAACTCCACCCGCCAAGCCCTCGGCGCACCCCGTCTGAACATATATCATGCAAACAAAAAAAAGAATGAGCAAAAATTAGCCCGAAAGCTAACTATTTTACTCATTCTCCTCTCTCCTCGGCGGTATGGACGGGACTCGAACCCGCGACCCCCTGCGTGACAGGCAGGTATTCTAACCAGCTGAACTACCACACCAGGATTTTATTTTCAACATTTGCAAATCCGCCTTTCAGCGACAAGACATCGTTATGTCTCATTTGCGAGTGCAAAGTTATACTCTATTTTTGAAATATACAAATTTTTACGTCAAAATTTTAAAAAATTTACATTCAGCAGACTTCTGCGCAAACAAATAAAGAGACAAGACACTGATTACATGCATAATTACTCACCTGTTGCGCACAGCACGCACATGATGGTTATTCTGACGCAAATCCTCCGTACCGTTTCCCAGACACGCATTCAGCCCGGCCGCAGTTGTAGACGACCAAGTTGCCCCCGGATCCAACGGAGAAATTATAGCGTCTGGCATATAAGAAAACTGCCCGTAAGCAGGGACATACCACACCACATCCTGTCACGGAAATACCGTTGCCTGCGAGATCCGAAAGTTTGGAATAATCAATCTGCTAATAAAAACCGCTTGGCTGTGCAAATTTACACACAAATTAGTAATTTGCCCCCCCTATTATTAAAAGAGTTAATAATGGTGTTTTTCATCATCGCCGGCGTACTCTCGGCGGCAAAGGCCATTGAAAACGCCGAAGCTGGCCGATAAGAAATTTCTCATTCCCTCCCAGATACAAGTCACACAAGCTATGAAACCGAGCGCTATGATTCATCTCCGTCAGATGAGCCAGCTCATGACACACGATAAAATCCCTGAGTTCAGGCGGAAGAAACACACACGCACACGACAGCGCCACTTCTCCACGCGAATTACAGCTTCCGAGCACACGCCGACCGCTGTAAACCCTCCACGAAGCCGGAGCAGCCCCCACCCTGCCGGCTATCTCACGCGCACGCGGCAGCAATATCCGCGGCGCCAGAGCCAGAGCTACCCTCATCACCACTTTGCCTAAAAGCTGCTGAAGCTCCGCGTTGTCAAAATCCAATTCCGAACCCACCTCCACCAGCGTGACAGGCATACGCGCCATGCACGCCACACGGTCGGGAGCAAACGACTGACGCCGGAATTCGATAGCGAGTTCCGGCATCTCAATGCGCTGTCCGGGAGCATAGATCACCGCTCCGTGTGCGACTTGCCCCAATACAGCTTGGAGCGCAGCGTCGATGCAAAATGATGGTTGACTCTCTGGATCACCCTCACCTTGAAAGGAGCGCCGCATATCCTCACCCTGCTGCCGGCTTCCATGCTCACGGAACGCCCGTCAAGGCTCAGCAGATACGAATCGGAGCGCGATGATGTCGTGACCTCGATTTCAGCTGCGTCGCTCACCACCAGCGGGCGTAATGTAAGCGAGTGAGGAGCCACAGGAGCTATGATCACCGCCGGAACCGACGGCTCCACCACCGGACCACCCACACTCAGACAATATCCGGTGGATCCCGTGGGAGTGGATACGATAAGCCCGTCGGCAAGATACGAAGCAAGCGGAGCGCCATCGATCTCCGCCGTCATGGATATCATGGACGATATATCTTTTTTCAGTATGGCCACTTCATTCAGGGCATACGGCCAAAAATCGGCGTCATTGCAGCCGCACTCCACTTTCAGTAGCGATCGTTCCTCGACCTTGAACGACGACACTTCCGGCTCCGCCAGGGCCTCATCAATCGACAGATCGGCCAGATAGCCGAGATGTCCGGTGTTTATTCCTAAAATGGGAATGTATCTTTCGGCCACCCATTGCACAGTGCGCAGGAAAGTGCCGTCTCCGCCTATGCTCACGGCCACATCTGCCGAAAAATCCTCACACGGACGCACTGCGACCGCATTCGCCGGCCATATACCCGGCATCTCCCTGTCGACATAGTCATAAAACTTGTCAATCACCACCAGACCTCCGTCAGCCCGGCGCCCGAGCAGCCCGAGCAATATACGCAGCCGGTCCATAATTCCGGACTGACGCCTGTTTCCATATATAGCGATCCTCATTTTCCCTTATCAGATCTTCAGATTTCAAGTATATGCAACAACTCCGCCGCACGCCTGCGCAATTCGTCCGTACGGCCGTCGGCCACATCGGCGGGATCAATGCCGCCGACCACCTCATAGCCGTAACGCTGCAACGAACGGGCCACAGCCGCGGCATTGCGTCGGTTCACCCTGAGATGGACCAGCATACGCCCGTCATCGGTAAACCCGTCGGTCACATTCATATTAATAAGGTGTGCATCGCAATCTTCCACCGCCCGGGCCAGAGCCGAACCGAGATAATCACGGCCCACACATGCCACCGTCAGCTCCGACGCATCATCAAGCGGCGGCATAAGATGCCTGTAGCGGTCCTCAGCTACGGAATTCACAGACATTATGTTATTTTCTACGGTCAATTTGTTCGTTTTCTTAATTATTACTATTAATTTTGTACTCCTCTTTCAAGAAGATAACAAATTTCACACCCACAAAGTCCGTGCGGTGGCGAATATTGCAAAGATACGGAAAAAACGCCGAAACATGACCACTTTAAGTGTTAATATCAACAAAATAGCGACCCTGCGCAACGCACGGGGTGAAAACAGACCGTGCCTGCTTGACGTGGCCCTCGACTGCGAGAGATTCGGCGCCGACGGCATCACCGTGCATCCGCGTCCCGACGAACGCCACGTGAAACGGACAGACGTGTTTGCCCTCAAGCCTGCGCTTCATACGGAATTTAACATAGAGGGCTATCCTTCGGCGGATTTCATGGAAATGGTTCTGCAGGTAAGGCCGGCGCAGGTCACCCTCGTGCCCGACGCGCCCGACGCCCTGACCAGCTCTGCCGGATGGAACGTAGCCGCCAACATGGATTTTCTCTCCGAAACGGTGGAGCGGCTGCACAACGCCGGCATCAGATCGTCGATTTTTGTCGACACCGATCCGGACAATATCATCGCCGCGGCAAAAACCGGAACCGACCGTGTGGAACTGTATACAAAGCCATACGCCGATCTCTATCCGCGCGATCCGGAAAAAGCTGTCGCTCCGTTTGCCGAAGCGGCAAAAGTGGCACGCAACGCCGGTCTGGGACTGAATGCCGGCCACGACCTGAGTCTGGAAAATCTCGCGTTTTTTCACTCCAGAGTGATGCATCTCAACGAGGTGTCCATAGGCCATGCACTTATCTGCGACGCTCTCTACCTGGGATTGGAGGAAACCATCCGCCGCTACAAGAACGCCCTGAAATAGCGGCCTGACCTAAAAAACATCAACAAAACACTCATCAAATAAAAAAGACAATTATGACAATAGAACCCGCTGCCGATCTCACCCTTTGGCAACTTTGCGTCAAAGGTGGAGTTATCATGATTCCTCTGGCTTTGCTCGCCATCATCTGCATCTATGTGTTCGTAGAGCGCCTGCTGGTAGTGAACCGGGCATCCAAACACGACGACCCCACCTTCATGAAACGCATAAAGGACTACATCCATGAAGGAGAAATCGAAAGCGCGCTGAATCTCTGCCGCAATTCACAGACCGCATACTCCACCCTGATCGCCAAAGGCCTGAGCCGCATAGGCCGCCCTATGCAGGACATTCTGGTCACTATAGAGAACATGGGCAACATCGAGATTGCCCGTCTTGGCAAAGGACTGCCCTGGCTCGCGACAACAGCGGCCGGCGCACCCATGCTCGGATTTCTCGGCACTGTGGTGGGTATGGTGCAGGCGTTCCATGCCATGGCCACATCAGGAGCCGCAGCCACTCTGGCCACTTTTGCAGACGGCATATACACGGCCCTTGTCACCACCGTGGCCGGTCTGGTAGTAGGCGTGATCGCTCTGTTTGCCTACAACTATCTTGTGGCACGCATCAACTCGGTAATGTCGCTGCTCGAGGGCAAGACCATGGAATTCATGGACATGCTCAACGAGCCGGCCTAATCAACACACTACTACGGCCATGGCTCTGAAACGACAATTCGACATGTCGGCGACCTTTTCGATGGCATCGCTCACCGACGTGATTTTTCTGCTGCTGATCTTCTTCATGGTCACAAGCACATTCGTGTTTCCCAACGCTCTGGAAGTAAATCTGCCGGAAAGTGCCGAAACCACCGCCCTCAAGCCCACCGCTCGGGTCTATATTGATGCGGAAGGACAACTGGCCACCATGTACGGCGAAGGGAACTCCTGGGAAATACTGCCCGATGAACAGCCGCTTGACGCATTTCTGGCCATAATCTCGCAGCAGGAAGGCGACGAAGCGTTCGTGGCTCTCTATGCCGACGTGGCCGTGCCTTACGGGCGCGTGGTGGAGCTGCTAAATCTCGGACAAAAATATAATGTAAAAGTGGTGCTCGCCACGTCCGCACCAGCCACCGTGCCTGCCGATGGACCGCAACAGCAATAACAGGTCTCACGACCGCATAGCCGCCGCGCTTGTCACACTCGCGACAGTGTTGCTGACAATCACAGTCCTGCTGGTCAAGGTGGTGTCGCCGGCATCGTCAATTCTGCCGCCGGCCGATGCTCAGCAGCAGGAGATATTTTTCACCGACATAGAGTATCGCGAGATTCCTTTCCGGCCCACACCTACCGTGGACAAGCGTCCGGCCAATTCATCGTCGGCCGAGACATCCGGCACCGATATGAAAGACAACGGTATCGCCGACAACGTGTCCACCCCCCTGCTGACTGCCAAAGAAGAATCGCCGGCCAAACAGGATTCGGCCGCCGCACCTGCCGAAGTGCCGGCCATACAGGAACCCGATCCAAACGAACTCATAGCCGCAGCCATACGCAACAAAGTTGGCAACGCCATGAAATCAAAAGCCGACGAAGGTCAGGGCACCTCATCGGAAGGCACAGCGAAGACAGGCAATAATCCCGGCACGAAAGACGGACTCGGTCTTGACGGACGGCGGCGGCTCAACGAACCGAAACCTTCGATCAAGAATGTCACCGGACGCGTGGCGGTGCGCATCACAGTCAATGCCGACGGTGTGGTCACCGCGGCCAGCGTGACCGGATCCACCGGATTCGGCACAATGGAAGAAGAGGTACGTCAGGCATGCGTGGACGCATCGAAAGCCCTGCGCTATTCTCCGGATGCCGCCAAGCGGGTGCAGCGCGGCACTATCACATGGAATATTCAATAACCGCACACAATAAATAAGCAGAGTCAGCAGTTATTTAGAATATGATGCAGACACGAAAACTTATATTGTCAGTGTGTGCCGCGCTGTCGGCCACGGCTCTATACGCGGCCGACGAAAATGCGGTCAGCCAGTTCAACCCGATCCAGACCGGTGTCAACTCTCTCGACATAGCTCCCGACGCCCGAGGAGCATCCATGGGCGATCTTGGTGTCGCATCCGACCCCGACGTCAACTCGCAGTTCTGGAATCCGTCCAAATACGCATTCGCATACTCCGGAGCGGGAGTATCGCTAAGCTACACCCCCTGGCTCCGCAAGCTTGTCAACGACATCTTTCTGGCCAACGTGGCCGGATACTGGAAAGTAGGACAGGGCGACAATCAGGCCGTGTCGGCTTCGCTCCGCTATTTCTCGCTCGGCGAAGTCACCACCAGCGGATTAGGCGGCGCCGCCGCAATGACGGTCAACCCCTACGAACTGAGTTTAGACATGGGCTACTCCCGCAAATTGTCCGAGAAATTCTCCATGGGCGTAGTGTTCCGCTATATCTATTCGGCTCTTGGCGTGCCCACATCCGAATCCGAGAGCCAGATGTCGGGGGCGTCGGCATTTGCCGCCGACATAGCCGGATACTATACCACATATCCGGTGATCGGACGCAACGAGTGCCAGTGGTCGTGGGGCTGGAATCTGTCAAACATCGGCTCAAAGGTCAACTACGACGGCGGCAACGATCCGGCATTCCTTCCGGCCCAACTCCGTCTGGGCACATCGTTCACCTTCCCTCTGGCCGACTACCATCTGCTCTCGCTCAACCTCGACCTAAGCAAAATTCTCGTGCCCACACGGCCGCGCCAAAACGACTATGACATGGCCACATCCGAAGGTCAGGCCCAATATCAGGACGACCTTCAGGAATGGAAAAACATGTCGTCGATCTCCGGACTGTTCAAATCGTTCGGCGACGCGCCCGGCGGCTTCAAGGAAGAACTTCAGGAAATAAGATTCTCTCTCGGTGGAGAATACAGCTATAACGACCAGTTCTTCGTACGCGCAGGCTACTATTGGGAACACCCCAACAAAGGCAACCGCCAATATCTTGGATTCGGAGCCGGATTTCAGCTGAAAGTGGTGAAACTCGACGCTTCCTATATGCTTGCCACCGCGGCATCATCTCCTCTGGATCAGACACTGCGATTCACTCTCTCATTTGACCTCGAAGGAATTAAAGACCTGTTTGGCAGAAGATAAATGAACGGATTACGAACCATAAGGGTGGGCAACGGATTTGATGTCCACAAATTTGCCGAAGGGCGCGAACTGTGGCTTTGCGGTGTGCGCGTGGACCACACTTTGGGACTGCTTGGCCACAGCGATGCCGACGTGGCCATACACGCACTTTGTGACGCATTGCTCGGAGCAGCGGCTCTGCGCGACATCGGATATCATTTTCCGGATACCGACCCTGCATATTCCGGAGCCGACTCACGCATACTGCTGCGACGGGTAGTGACACTGATCGCCGAAAAAGGATATATGCCCGGCAATATCGACGTGACAATCATAGCCCAAGCGCCGAAACTTATGCCCTACATAGAGGATATGCGCATGAGTCTCAGCGCAGTGACGGGAATAGACCTCGATTGTGTGTCGGTCAAAGCCACCACCACCGAACGTCTCGGATTCACCGGACGCGGCGAAGGAATAGCCGCCCAGGCAACCGCCACACTCATTCCGGTGTAAATTTTTGCAAAAAAGTTTTGTCGATTCAAAAGAATTGCATAACTTTGCACTCGCAAAACGCAACAAAGACATGGCGGGATAGCTCAGTTGGTTAGAGCGTCGGATTCATAACCCGGAGGTCTCGAGTTCAATTCTCGATCCCGCTACTAAATCAAGTCATGATTTTTTGTTTGTGGCAGTCCATGAGTCGGTGAGATTCGTGGATTGTTTGTTTTTTAACCCACCGTTCATTTATTATGAAGTATGCCATAATAGCCATAGGCGACGAACTGCTTGCCGGTCAGGTCACAGACACAAATTCCGGCACAATATCCCGGATGCTCCAGCCCGCAGGCTGGGAGCTGCACAGCGTGCGCGTGGTCTCCGACAGCCCGGAGCATATCCTCCTGGCAATATCCGAAGCATTTGCCGAAACTGACGCCGTGATAACGACAGGAGGTCTCGGTCCTACAAAAGACGACCTTACAAAACAGACCCTGTGCAGATATTTCGGAGGTGAGCTGCGTGAAGATCCCTCCGTGAAAGCGAACGTGGAGCGTGTGGTAAGCGCCCGAGGGCTGAAACTTAACGCACTGACTGCCGCACAGGCCATGGTGCCCACATCGTGCTCGGTGATACAGAACCTTGTAGGCACTGCACCGATCATGTGGTTTGAACGTGACGGCAAAGTACTTGTGGCAATGCCTGGAGTGCCGTTCGAGACCGAACAGATGATGCGCCGGTCGGTCATGGCGCGGCTGATTGACAGATTTCCATCCACAGAATTCATCGAACGCCGCGTGGTCATGGTGTGCGGCATGTCCGAAAGTGCCATAGCCGGCATGATAGCTCCATGGGAAGACTCTCTGCCACAGCATGCCCATCTGGCATATCTTCCCAAGCCCGGAGTGGTGCGGCTGCGCATCGACTGCCATCACCACGACAAAGACTTTCTCACCGGCGAAGCCACGCGGCTGCATGCAGAACTGGCCCGGCTGATTCCTGCGGACCACCTGCTCGCCGTGGCCGACCTCACACCCGAGGAGATTCTGCTGAATGAGTTGCGGCAACGCGGCCTTTCGTTCGCTTCAGCCGAAAGTTGCACAGGCGGTTCCATAGCCCGGCGCATCACGGCCATACCCGGCTCTTCATCAGCGTTCAAAGGCTCTGTGGTAGCATACGCCAATGAGGTGAAAAGCGCCGTTCTCGGTGTTAACGCCGAAGACATAGCCGCGCATGGAGCCGTGTCGCAGACGGTGGTGGAACAGATGGCTGCAGGCGCACGCGACCGTCTCGGCGCAGACATAGCCGTGGCAACCTCCGGTATCGCCGGTCCGGGCGGAGGATCGGACGACAAACCCGTAGGCACGGTGTGGATAGCCACAGCAACCCCGGAAGGTGTGCATTCTTGCATGCATCACTTCCCGGGGTCACGAGACCGTGTGATCGACCGTGCCGCCACTACGGCCATCCTTAGCGCAATCGAAAGCCTGCGCCGTCTATAGATCAGTTGGTAAAGATCAGGTCTTCGCCGTGTACGTCAATGACAATCGGACGGTCCTTGTCGACCTTCTGAGCAAGTATATCCTTTGACAGGCGGTTGAGCACAAGCCTGTGAATGGCACGCTTGACAGGACGGGCACCGAATTCCGGATCATAGCCCTCTTCGGCAAGATAGCACATGGCGGCAGGCGAGACCTTAAGCTCAACCCCGTTAGCACTCAGCATTTTCTGTACGCTCCGTATCTGCAGACCTACGATCTCCTCGATTTCCTTCTGATTAAGAGGGGTGAACATAATCGTTTCATCAATACGGTTCAGAAATTCCGGACGGATGGTCTGCTTGAGCATGTCCAGCACCTGCATCTTGGTTTTCTCCGTAACCTCGAGACGGTTTTCCTCCGTCATTTTCGAGAAATTCTCGCGGATCACTCCGGATCCCATATTCGAGGTCATGATGATTATGGTGTTCTTGAAATTGACAAGACGACCCTTGTTGTCGGTCAGCCTGCCGTCGTCCAGCACCTGCAGAAGGATGTTGAACACATCAGGATGCGCTTTCTCGATCTCATCGAACAGCACCACTGAATACGGCTTCCTGCGCACCGCTTCGGTCAGCTGGCCGCCCTCATCATAGCCCACATATCCCGGAGGTGCGCCGACAAGGCGGCTCACAGCATGCTTCTCCTGATATTCGCTCATGTCAATGCGGGTCATCATGTTTTCATCATCAAACAGATACTCCGCCAGCGCCTTCGCCAACTCGGTTTTGCCGACGCCGGTAGTGCCGAGGAATATGAACGAGCCTATAGGGCGGCGGGGATCATTCAGTCCGGCCCTTGACCGCCGCACGGCATCGGCAATGGCAGTGATGGCATCCTCCTGCCCCACCACCCTTCCGTGCAGCTCCTCTTCAAGATGCAGCAGCTTTTCTTTTTCGCTCTGCACCATCTTCATAACCGGGATACCTGTCCATCGAGACACAACGCCGGCAATATCCTCGGCGTCGACCTCCTCTTTGATCAGGGCCTTCTCTCCCTGCATCATGCGGAGCTGGGTCTGAATCTCGGCATTTTCCTTCTCCTTCTGCTGCACCTTGGAATAACGGATTTCAGCCACCTTGGCATAATCGCCCTCGCGCTCGGCACGCTCGGCATCGAAGTTCAGCTGCTCGATGTCGATCTTGTTCTGCTGAATGCGGTTTATAAGGTCCTTTTCGGCTTTCCATTTCGACGTATAGTCCTTTTCTTCCTCGCGCATTTCGGCCAGTTCTTTTTCGATGATCTTCACCTTTTCCTTATCGCCTTCGCGCTTTATGGCTTCACGCTCGATTTCTTTCTGAGCTATACGGCGCGATATGTCATCGAGAGCCTGCGGCACAGAGTCGATTTCCAAGCGCAGCTTTGACGCCGCCTCATCCACCAGGTCAATAGCCTTGTCGGGGAGAAAACGGTCGGTAATATAGCGTTCCGAAAGCTGAACGGCGGCAATGATCGCCTCATCACGGATACGTACCTTATGATGATTTTCGTAACGCTCTTTCAGACCGCGCAGAATGGCTATGGCGCTCATCTCGTCGGGTTCATTGACCATGACTTTCTGGAAACGACGCTCCAGAGCCTTGTCCTTTTCAAAATATTTCTGATATTCATCCAGAGTGGTGGCGCCAATAGAGCGCAGTTCACCGCGGGCAAGGGCCGGCTTGAGGATATTGGCGGCATCCATGGCCCCCTCCCCTTTTCCAGCCCCGACAAGAGTATGGATCTCATCGATAAACAGTATGATCTCGCCGTCGCTCTGTGTCACTTCGTTGACAATGGCTTTCAGACGTTCCTCAAACTCGCCTTTATACTTCGCCCCGGCCACCAACGCGCCCATGTCAAGCGAAAATATCTGTTTGGACCGCAGATTTTCCGGCACATCACCGCGCACGATACGCTGGGCCAGACCTTCGGCGATGGCGGTTTTGCCCGTTCCCGGCTCACCGATAAGCATGGGGTTGTTTTTAGTCCGTCGCGACAGTATCTGGAGCACACGGCGTATCTCCTCATCGCGGCCTATCACCGGATCGAGCTTACCCGTACGCGCACGCTCATTAAGATTGACAGCGTATTTACCCAGAGCATTGTAAGTGTCCTCCGCGCTCTGATCCGTCGCTTTCTTTCCTTTGCGCAATTCGTCGACCGCAGCATTGAGTTCCTTTTCGCTCAGCCCTGCGTCCTTGAGCAAAGTGGCGGCAGGTGAACCGACGGCAAACAATGCCTGAAGCATCGCTTCAAGCGTCACATATTCATCACCGTTCTTTTTGGCGATGTCAAGAGCCCGCTGCAGCACGTCGTTAGACGTACGGCTAAGATACGGTTCAGATCCGCTCACCTTCGGAAGCGTGTCTATCTCACGGTCCAGATTGGCAAGCATAAGCGGAAGGTTTGCCCCGATTTTCTGGAAAATAAACTTGACCAGCGAATCGCCTTCCGACACAACGGCCTTAAGCAGATGCACAGGCTCGATGGCCTGCTGACCTGCCGTACGCGTCAATTCCACTGCTTTCTGAATCGCTTCCTGCGATTTAATGGTGAAATTATTGAAATTCATAGTTGAACAGTTTTTGTGTTTTTTCTACATGCAAAAACGCAAAAACCGTGCCAATGGTTCAACGAACGGCAGAGAGTGTCAGTAAGACACGCCCTGACGCAGCCGTGACTCCCATGATCCGCCGACAGTCACTCTCGCGGGCCTTGAGCCTTTTGCGCAGTTCGTCGGCCGACAGCGGAAAATTCCTCACCGCTACAGATCCGTCCACCCCTTCACGCCCGAGACGGCGCAGATTTGACGAGCTGAATTCCGTCACCGATTCCACAGTGTAGACATCGCCGGGGAACTCCTCCTCGCCAGGCTCTATAATATAAATATGTGTGGACGGATGAAGCCGGTGCCCCGGCAGCAGATCATATCCACCGGCTTTCATGACCGCCGGCCATGGTTCCGCCACAAACACACCCGGCACAAGGTCACCGACTGCAGCCACCGCAGCCCGGGCAGACGCACTCTGCGACATCCTGAAAGAGGTCTCGCCATGACATGACGTGACAGCATGTATGACAGGATCGTCAGTTTCTTCGCCAAACCGGAAATCCAGAACCAGCTCCTTGCATTCCGACCGCGTTCCGATGGCATATATATGCGCCGGCCGCAACCCCTCGTCGCGTATCAGAGCCTTTATGTCGAGCATGGGAGACGCCTTGACTATAAGCCGGTCTGTGTGACGGCGTATGAGCGGGAGCAGCGATATCACGTCAGGCGTGCAGTCCGACAGTCCGAACACTCTTCGCCCAGAGTCAGAGCGCCGTGCCGGATCAATAAACACCACGTCAAAACGCACGTCAGGCCTGTCAGCCAGCCATTCGGCAGAATCAGCGCAGACGCCCGTCACATTATCCAGACCCAACGCCGCGGCATTGTGGCCGACCGCGCCGGCAACATCATGATTTATGTCAATGGCTATGACAGAAGACGCCCTGCGGGCAATATGAAACGCATCGATGCCCAGACCGCACGTCATGTCAAGGACCGATGCCCCCGGCTGGACCATGTCGGCATGAATCCGGGCAATCTCGTCGGACGTGCATTGCTCGGCACTCAACGAGGTCGGAAACCGGAAATCAGGACAAAGCAATGTCGCCGCGAGCTTACGTGAAGCCCGGCGGCGACATTCCTGCTGGAGTATCTTGTCCATCGCCTGTGAGTCACCGGCGCAACGAAGACGTTGGGCGGCGGCTGAATCGGCGATGTTGCGACGTTTCAAACCGTATGATGTGATTACTTGATCAGATACTGCGACGAAATTGACTGGTTTTCGTGCACCCTGCGGATAGTATCGGCAAACAGATGGGCCACAGTAAGGATCGTAGCCTTCTTGCACTCCTTGGTGAAGGGGATCGAGTTGGTGAACATCATTTCCGAAAGGCCGCACGCGTCAATACGTTCGGATGCCGGATCGCTCATGATGGCATGCGAGCAGAGGGCGCGCACGCTCTTGGCTCCGTTTTCCATCATCAGGTCGGCGGCTTTGGTGATAGTGCCTGCCGTGTCGACCATATCGTCGATAATGATCACGTTCTTGTCCTTGACATCGCCGATCACCGTCATTGTCTCCACCACATTGGCCTTGGCACGCTGCTTGTGACAGAGAATCAGGGGCACATTGAAGAATTTCGCATAGCTGTTGGCCCTCTTCGCACCACCCACATCCGGAGAAGCGATGACGAGATTCTCCAGATTGAGCGACTCTATGTAGGGGATGAATACCGACGATGCGTACAAATGGTCCACAGGCACGTCGAAGAAACCCTGTATCTGGTCGGCATGAAGGTCCATACATATCACCCTGGTCACACCCGCAGCGCTGAGAAGGTCTGCCACAAGTTTGGCGGCAATCGACACACGCGGTTTGTCCTTGCGGTCCTGACGGGCCCATCCGAAATAAGGAATCACGGCAACAACCTGACGGGCCGACGCACGCTTGGCGGCATCAATCATCAGAAGAAGCTCCATCAGATTGTCTGTGTTGGGGAAAGTCGACTGAACCAGATATACTTCGCAACCGCGGATTGATTCCTCGAAAGAGACTTCAAATTCGCCATCGGCGAAGTGCTGGATGTTCATCTGGCCCAGAGGCACACCGAGATCCTTGCAGATTTCCTCCGCCATGTAACGTGACTTGGTGCCGGAGAATACCTTAAAAGGTGGAAGTTGGGTATTCATTAAAAGAATGTGAATGAAATGAGTAGTGAAGATGATGAGTGCGCACGGGGGGACTCGAACCCCCACGTCATCAGACAATAGATCCTAAGTCTATCGCGGCTGCCAATTACGCCACGTGCGCCCGTTTGACGGGTGCAAAGTTACGCAATGTCGCCCACGTGTGCAAACATAAAACCACCAAAAACCGCAAATATGTAAAAATTCCTGAAATGCAGGCACGAAACCGCAGTCACAAGAAAAAAATTACGCATCCGATATAATTTTATCACATATGGCCACGTTAGATTATAGAACAAAACGCAACCTTATCTTAATATAAATCCCGATGAAGTCCCCGTGCTTGTGAAAGTCCGGGGCTTCTCTGTTTCACAGGCAGGTGTAAAATTGGTTGTTTTACCGTAAAAATATCTACAGACACCCATGATTGTTCAGTGTAATTTTGCAGAGATAAACAAACATAGTTAATTTTGCAATGATGAAACTGATCGAAAACACAGAATTCGGCGGCGAACGCCCTCTTTTTGCTTCACGCGACATTAAACTGGAAAATGTAATCATCCACGCCGGCGAATCAGCCTTGAAAGAATGTGCGGGAGTGGAAGCCCGCAACTGCCGGTTCGAAGGCAAATACCCGTTCTGGCACGTGGACGGGTTCGTGGTCAAAGACTGTGTGTTCACCCCGGGGGCCAGAGCGGCATTGTGGTATTCCAGAGACCTTACCATGACTGACACTCTGGTTGAAGCGCCAAAGATGTTTCGAGAGATGGATGGCATAAGGCTTGAAAGAGTCAGAATCCCCGACGCACAGGAAACTCTGTGGCATTGCCGTAATGTCGACCTGAAAAATGTGGCGGTCGGCAATGCCGACTATCTGTTCATGCACAGCGAAGACATACGGATAAGAGACTATACACATTCAGGCAACTATTCATTTCAGTACTGCCGGAACGTGGAGATCAGAAATGCCGTGATACATTCAAAAGACGCTTTCTGGGGCACAGACAACGTGACCGTCTTCGACTCTGAGCTTCACGGCGAATATCTGGGATGGCACTCCCGCAATCTGCGGCTTGTCAATTGCCGGATTTCTGGCACCCAGCCGCTCTGCTACGCACACGGCCTGATCATGGAGAACTGCGTGATGGCTCCGGACTGCGACCTGGCTTTTGAGGGGAGTACCCTGAACGCCACCATAGCCGGCCGGATCACAAGCGTCAAAAATCCGACGTCAGGCAGAATCTGCGCCGAAAACATCGGAGAAGTCATAATCGACAGGAATATCAAATCACCGGCCGACTGCATAATCACCCAGACAAAGAACTATGACTGAATATGACTTCGACATGACTGTAGACCGCCGTGGAAGCGGTTCTTACAAATGGGATTCGTCAGCCGACAGCGGCATGATCCCGCTTTGGGTAGCCGACATGGACTTCCCCACAGCTCCGGCAATAGTGGATGCACTGCGGCGGAGGGTCGAGCACGGGGTGTTCGGCTACACACTCATAGACCACCGGTACTACCAGGCTCTGACCGGATGGTTTGACACCAGACACGGCTATGCCATAGACCCGTCGCTCGTGATCTACACCTCCGGAGTCGTGCCGGCAGTCTCCGCCATAATCAAGGCTCTGTGCGTCCCGGGTGACGGAGTGATCGTGCAGACACCCGTGTACAACTGTTTTTTCTCGTCTATCCGCAATAACGGCTGCCGGATCGTAGATAACCCGCTCATACGCATTGACCGTAACGACGGGACATTCTCTTATGAAATGGATTTCGGCCACCTTGAATCAGTGGCGGCACAGCCGGATGTCACTATGATGCTCCTGTGCAATCCACATAATCCCGCAGGAAGGGCATGGCGTCGCGACGAACTGCTGAAAGTCGCCGACATCTGCCGGCGACACGGAGTGACGGTAGTGAGCGACGAAATACATTGCGAACTGACATTGCCGGGGTTCAGATATGTGCCTTACGGCACCGTGGACAACTCGGCCATAGTGTGCCTGTCGCCCTCGAAGGCTTTCAACACGGCTGGACTCCAGATAGCCAATATAGTGTGTCCTGACCAGACGTCACGCAGCCTTATCGACCGCGCCATCAACGTCAACGAGGTCTGCGATGTCAATCCATTCGGAGTAGAAGCCCTCAAAGCCGCATATTCTCCAGAAGGAGCCGCATGGCTTGACGCTCTGCGCACATATCTCAATGACAATTATCTGTTTTTGCGCGACACACTTGCCCGAAAACTGCCGCAGTGTCCGGTGTGCAGGCTTGAGGCCACATATCTGCCATGGATCGACATCAGCGCATTCGCCATAACGTCGCGACTGCTTGAGGAGAATCTGAAATCAGAAGCGAAAGTGTGGGTCAACTGTGGAGAGATGTACGGCACAGACGGATACATACGAGTCAACATAGCATGCCCGCGCCATACTCTGGCAGAAGGGCTGAAACGGATCACGGGATACCTATGCTCGCTCTGATCCGGTCCGGAGCGCCTTTAAGTTTCCGGCAGCGGCTTGCGCTCACCGCCCGTCTGTCGTGGCCGGCCATCATGGCACAGTTGTCGAGCATAATGATGCAATATATCGACGCCGCCATGGTGGGCCGGCTCGGTGCCGACGACAGCGCCGCTGTCGGGCTCGTTTCCACAAGCCTGTGGCTATTCTGGGGACTGTGTTCCGCCGCCACCGTAGGATTCTCCGTACAGGTGGCCCACCGGATAGGCGCATCAGATTACGAATCGGCGAGACGCATCTTCCGCCAAGGCATCACAGCATCGGCATTGTTCGGCTCCATAATGGCCATGGCAGGACTCGCCATTGCCGGTCGGCTGCCGTTGTGGCTTGGCGGTTCGGCATCCGTGGCGTCGGCATCGACCTTGTATTTCACCGTATTCGTGGCGGCATTGCCGCTGTTGTCGCTGAACTACCTCGGATGCGCCACTATTCGTGCCGCAGGCAACATGCTGGTGCCGGGAGCGCTGAACGTGATGATGTGCGTACTTGACGTGATTTTCAATTTCTTTCTGATCTTCCCGACGCGTGAACTTATCTTCCCGGATATAACCGTCACGATCCCCGGAGCCGGACTGGGAGTGCTCGGCGCGGCTTTGGGAACTGTGGCCGCAGAGATAATAACAGCCGGTTGTGTAATGTGGTATGCCTGCCGGAAGCAGGAAATACTCGCCTTCCGCGGATCGGAAGGGTCCTTCATTCCGTCAAGACAAGTGCTACGGAATGCGCTTAAAGTATCCGCTCCGATGACACTGGAACACGGTGTGATATGCGGAGCGCAGATCATGGTCACTGTGATCGTGGCGCCGCTCGGTGTCATGGCCATAGCGGCAAATGCATTTGCCGTAACAGCCGAAGCCCTCTGCTATATGCCTGGCTACGGCATTGCCGACGCCGCCACTACACTTGTGGGACAAAGTTATGGAGCCGGGCGCAGACAGCTGGCCCGTCAGTTCGGCTATCTTACAGTAGGTCTCGGCATGGTCGTGATGACGGCCATGGGAGCGATATTATGGCTATGCGCACCCGCTGTCATGTCAATCCTCTCGCCTGTGGACGGAATCCGGGAGCTTGGAGTGGCCGCCCTGCGTATTGAGGCATGGGCCGAGCCTATGTTTGCTGCTTCGATCGTGGCCTACGGCGTGATGGTAGGAGTTGGCGACACGGTGATGCCTGCCATCATGAACTTTTCAAGCATCTGGCTTGTGAGACTGCCCATAGCGGCCCTCTTGGCCCCGGCCATGGGACTTGCCGGTGTCTGGACGGCCATGTGCATAGAACTGTGCTTCCGCGGAGCGATATTCCTTTGGCGACTCATAAAAGGATCATGGCTGAACCACGGGCTGAATACAGCGAACATAGCGGATTCTGATGATTTAAAAGCGGAAAGCCCAAGCGACGTAGGATTATAACGGATCCACGTCGTAATACACCATCGTGCCCTTCATCTGCGGCATCACGCACATCCGTCCATGCAGTTCACGCAACAATGCCTTTACCTTGTTAATCGACGCGTCAACCTCTATTTTAAGCAGAATCTTACGGATATAGAGGGACTGTATGCGTCCCACGACAGGTTCCTCTGGTCCAAGCACCCTGTTGCCGAACAGATCACGCAAACGGCGTCCGTACAATTCCGCCGACACGCAAAGAGACTCTTCGTCACGATGCTTGAGATAAATGGATATAAGACGGGTAAACGGCGGGTAATGAAACCTGCGGCGCTCCTCCAGCTCCACATCAAAGAAACCCTTGTAGTCATGACTCCGCACAAATTCCATGACAGGATGCGACGGCTGTGTGGTCTGCACCAACACTCGTCCGGGTATGTCGCGCCGACCGGCCCGGCCGGCTACCTGCATGAGCATATTGAAAGCGCGTTCCGATGAGCGGAAATCGGGATAATTCACCAGCATGTCCGCACTGAGCACGCCCACCACACTGACTCCGTCAAAATCAAGACCTTTCGTGACCATCTGCGTGCCGACCAGCACGTCGGCTTCCCTTGCCGAAAATTTGTTGATAATTTCCTGATAGCCGTCCTTATTGCGCGTGGAATCCATATCCATACGCAGAATCCGAGCGCCGCTAAACGCGGTCTGCACCATATCCTCCACCCTTTCCGTACCATAGCCGACAATCTCCATTGACGGCTCGCGGCACACCGGACATACCGATGGCAGCGGGTATGTGGCCCCGCAATAATGACACACAAGCTGATTCTGACGGCGATGATATGTCAACGAAACGTCGCAAGCTATGCACTTGGGCACGTGCGCACACTGTTTGCAGCGCGCCAGCGGGGCAAACCCGCGCCTGTTGTGAAAGATGATAGCTTGCCTTTTATCGGCCAGAGCCTGTTTCACGGCAGCAGAAGTAGCACGCGATATCAGAGAATACGATCCAAGAATCTTGAACTCACGTGTCATATCCACGATTTCCACTTCGGGCAACCGCACACCTCCAAACCGTTCGGTAAGTTCCACAAGGCCGTAACGTCCCGCCAAAGCCTTGTGATAAGTTTCGACAGAAGGAGACGCACTGCCAAGCAGCACTTTCGCACCGTGCATTCCTGCCAGCACGATAGCGGCATCACGGGCGTTATAGCGTGGTGCTGGATCAAACTGCTTGTAGCTCGGCTCATGCTCCTCATCCACAATGACCAGACCAAGGCGATGAAACGGAAGAAACACTGAAGAACGAGCTCCGATCACCACACACGGGCTGCCGTCGCGCAGCAATCTCCGCCAGATGTCAACACGTTCATTGTCGGTGAATTTTGAATGATACACCACCACCTGTGCACCGAATACACTCTGCAACCGACCGGTGAGCTGAGTAGTAAGCGCTATTTCCGGCACCAGATATAGCACCTGATGCCCGCTGCGGAGCACGCGGTCGATAAGCCTGATGTACACCTCAGTCTTTCCGCTTGATGTGACTCCGCGCAACAACACCACCGATTTCCCGTCGTCACGCCACTGTTTCCTTATGTCATCAAACGCAGCAGACTGCGCCGGAGAGAGATCGGGCAACGGCGACAGATCGCCCACCGACACTGGATTGAACCGGTTGACTTCTTTTTTATAAACGGTCAATATGCCCTTGTTCTGAAGCACTTTTATTATAGCCGCCGAGCATCCCGACTTATCCATCAGCTCCGCTTTAGGCACTTCACTCCGGCCAGAAGCGATGAACTGATACATGGCCAGAAGCAGTGTTTCCTGCTTTTTAGCGCCCTTTATCGCCAGAAACGCACGTGCACGCCATTGGGGATCAGTTGCCGACTCCGGAGCAAAAGCGACCATAGTGTCAGTGACGGCATGATAGCGTTCGACTATCTTCTCGCTGATCACCACCACACCTTTGACAAGCATGGCCGAAAGTACAGCTCCGACCGATGACATCAGACCGGACTTACGTTCGAGATCACCGACCATCATCCGTCCGTGATGGCTCAACATCTGGCATACAATAGCCTCTTCCTCGGACAGCTCCACTTCCGACGCGTCAAAATCACGGGCAAGCTCCACAAAGGTCTCGCTCTCGACTTTAAGCCCGGCTGGCAAAGCCGCACGCATCACGTCTCCGATGGAACTCAGATAGTAATCCGAGACCCATTCCCAGAATTTAAGCTGAGGGTGTATCACCACCGGTCCGTCATCAAGCAGATCGGCAATAGGCTTAATCTCATATCCGACCGGGGCCACCGGCGTCAGCGACACGACTACAGCCGTGTAGTATTTGCGCAGACCGAACGGAACGATCACCCTGCTTCCCACCTTGACCGCGTCCTTCATTTCTTCCGGGACGGAATAGGTGAACAGAGTGTTAAGCGGCAGCGGAACTATTACCTCAGCAAATAAATTCAAGTTTTTTTATTTAAGAAAAATTTAGCTAATTTCCTATTTAACATTCTGGATTAACGTCTTTTAGCTCTATCGGCTTGGATTTCGCACAAGATCGCTATAACTTTGCATTAGTCCGAAAGGAATACCCGCCTTACCCGGAAAATTCCCAGTCGGCCTATCGTTTTGTTAGACAACAATAATTATACTTGAATTTTGGTTATGAGGGAGGTGCATGTCTGTGAAGATGTGCACTTTCATTTTATACGGATGCTTCCGCGGTCTCTTCATAGATTGTAGAGTCGGCTATTCCCGCGCCGGCCAACGCTTCACGGCGCTCGCGGCATGTGCCGCACGTGCCGCAATGGTGCTCTCCGCCTTTATAACAGGAGTAAGTGGTGGAATAGTCAATACCGAGACGGGCGCCACGGGCGGCAATCTGGGTTTTGGTCAGATGTGTGTATGGAGCCTTCAGGGCAATATGCTCATAGGTTCCTGCTGATATGGCGGCGCCCATTGCCTTGACAAACTCAGGTCGGCAATCAGGATATATGTCATGGTCACCGCCATGGTTGGCAAGCATCACGGCCTTAAGCCCGCGGCTTTCCGCTATTCCGGCAGCCGTGGCCAGCATTATGCCGTTGCGGAAAGGCACCACGGTAGAGCGCATATTGTCGTCCCTGTAGTCGCCGTCGGGAATCGCATCCGCGCCCTCCAGCAGCGACGAGTGAAAGTACTCGCCCATGAAATCCAGATGAATCTCCAGCAACTCGATGCCGAGTTTGCCGCAATGCAGACGGGCACACTCCAGTTCGCGCATATTGTGGTTGGAGCCATATATGAAATTCACCGCCAAAGCTATGTCCGGAGCATGATCATACAGCAGTGTCACGGAATCCATCCCCCCAGACAGGACTATCAAAGTGTCTTTTCCCATAATTGTGGAAGAGTATTAAGCAATTATTATACAAATGACTGACTCATGCGGGCAGCAATACGGGCCTGCAGAAGATCCTGATGACCGGCATCGGCCCAATTGGCATACGGACGTATGGATATGCCGCCACGTGGAGTGAACAGCCCGACAACTTCAATATAACGGGGCTGCATCAGAGCGATCAGATCTTTCATGATGATGTTGATGCAGTCTTCATGGAAATCACCGTGATTGCGGAAACCGAACAGATACAGTTTCAGACTTTTGCTTTCCACCATTTTCTCGCCAGGAATATAATTTATGACGATATGCCCGAAATCAGGCTGACCGGTCTTGGGACACAATGACGTAAATTCCGGGCAGTCCAAGGAAACAAGATAGTCATTCTCCGGATGCTTGTTGGGAAACCACTCCAGAAGTGATGCGGAATAGTCCGTGGGATATTGTGTGGCACCGGCGCCGAGCAATGTCACGCCTTCCAATTCTTTATCGGTTCTCATTTGGAAAATTCTGTAAATTTATTGGTTCAGTTTAGTTTTCTGGTCCGCAGACGGTCACCCTGCTCATTGACAATAGACCGGAAATAACGCTGGTTGTAACCGCCGAACTCCGGCGATTCGGGCAGTCCGGTGCCCGTGCGCTTGAACGATCCGTCGGGATTCTGCTTTTTGATATTTCCATCAAGGAACTTGACAGTGAGAAAATCATTAAGCGCAAAGAAACGGGATGTGGACTCATTGCCCCAGCGGTGAGAAAATTCAGTCAGTCTGCGCGCCTGTTCTTTCTCCGGCAGAGCCGCAAGAGTCGTCTTCATGGCGTCATTCGCGGCATGGATCGAATCCTCAAGTTCATTCTGCACACGGCGGATGTCGGGAATCATCTGCGAATAACGGTTATATGCCTGATTGGCGACCATATTATATGCCCAGAAAGCCGCTGTACGGCTGATATTATAGAGATCGCCGTTACCCACCTCATAACAGTGCGGCACTGTTGTCTGCGAAGAATACACCGGAGTATAGACACATGTGTTGGCGTCGTCACAGCCAAACCACAAAGTTCCTCGCATAGCCGCCGGGACACGGTCGGAAAGCTGTGCCACAAACGAGAATCCGGTCTGCTGGGTGGCAATCGCGCGTTCATGGAAATACTCCACGGAATCAACCTCCCAGTTCATCGGACGCCAGCGATACGGCACATCAAACGGACCGGCACCGACATCTTTGGTCATGTCCATGGGCGTATCCTCATAATGGTCACGCATCATCCACTGCATATCGCGCACTGCGACAGGTTTTTCCGGCTTGACCCACAAAGGCATAGGATCGCCTTCGCCATACATGGCCCAAGGCAACGACGTTTCTGCCGCAGCGGGAGCAAACCGATTGAAATAGCTCCATACTCTGGCATCACAGCCACGCAATGCTCCATGGTCATATATCTGATATGCCTTTGAAAAGCTGAAGAGAGAGTCCGGGCCTGAATAATAACCCATTTCACGTGCGAAATCAATCACGTCGGGAGAATAAACGGTAGTTTCCGGCTCGTCAAGCGGAAAACGGTGTATGCGCGGGTTATTGGCATGACCGCAAATGTAGCCGTCGGGCACACGCCGGGCAACCCAGACGGCACCCTTGCGACCGGAGCCCTTGCCGATAAGCTCCATGATCCACGCTTCATCGGCATCCGCGATAGAAAATGACTCTCCCTCACTGGCATATCCGTATTCGGCCACCAGATCAGTCATGACTTTAATCGCTTCGCGTGCCGAAGCCGAACGCTCGAGCGCTATATAGATCAACGAACCGTAATCGATGATTCCGGCCGTGTCAAGCAATTCATGACGGCCGCCCCATGTACTCTCGGCGATAGCCACACCTTGGGAATTTATGTGTCCTATGGTAGCGTATGTATGCGACGGCTGTGGAATACGTCCGAGAAAACGGCCTGAATCCCAATCCACCACATCACGCATCGCGCCGGGTTTATGGTCCATGGCCGGAGTCGACGGCATATCGCCGTAAAGTGTATGGCTGTCTGCAGCATACGTTATCATCACTGAGCCATCGGCGGTAGCGCCTTTGGTCGCGATCAGGCTTGTGCATGCCAATGCCGACAATCCGGAAACCACGGAGCAGAATCCGGCAAAAAGAAATCTTTTAGTCATTTGGAATATGATTCGGTTTATTTTTTTGCAAATTTACAAAATCCCGCACGATATTCAAACCCTTAATTATTTTTAACAATGAGCAATAAACTTTAATGGAATTTTTGACTACTTTTGCAAATAATTTTATTATCTAACTTAATCTTAAATCTTTTTAAAGCCAATGAACAAAATTACAGTAAAGTGTTTTGTAGCGGCGTTTATGGGAATTCTGGCCGGGAACAGTAATGTTTCCGCCGCCGGCATGACCCTCAATGCCGATGATGGAATTGCTCTGGCAAATGGCCCGGGCTATCTTGATCTGGACGGATCACGCTACATGACAATCGCCCACTCTTCAGACTTCGATATTGAAGCAGGAGGCACGATGACGGTCACAGCCAAAGTATATATTGACCAGTATGGCAAACACCAAGGCATAATATGCAACCGGTGGCATCCGTCCACAACATCAAGCAGCGGCAACGGCTCCACTACCGGATTTGACATCTTCGGCGGATATTCTTCCACACAATCGTTTTCAAACAACGTCAACCTCAACAAAGGCTCGTGGAACAACCTCGGACATGTATGGTGTAACACCCTGAGCACACAGACGTGGACTCATGTGGCATGGGTATATGACGGAGCCAACGGCACATCGCGCCTTTATCTCGACGGAGAACTTAAAGACACCCGCACCAACAGCGACACAAAAAACTATCCGATCAATCCACAGACCGACATTCTTGTAGGAGCCAGATATAATACCGGATCATATCCCTGCAACATAATGGGCGATTCCTATCTGAAAGGCAAAATCACTGATGTGCGTTTCTACTCTCAGGCTTTGACGGCCAGCGAAGTAGCAGGCGACATAAACACCGTGGTCGACGCATCCACACCCAATCTGATAGCAGCCTATGACTTCAAAGATATTGACCGTCTTGCCGTAACCGACATTTCCGGCAACGGACACACTGCCACTCTCGTAGGCTTCAGCGAATATCTGCCGGGATCCATGCTTACGATAGAAGCCCCCGCAGCAGGCACAGGTACCGTAGCCGTATATAACGGCACCACAGAGTTGGAATCCGGCGTAAACGTGGAGGACGGAACACTCCTAACCGTAGAGGCCACCCCTGCCACCGACTATACCCTAAGCCACATCACCGTAAACGGCACACCGATCTCAGGCAACACATTCACCATGGCCGGTCCGACCTCTGTCGGAGCTGTGTTTGAACGCGACCCGTCTGCTCCCACCAAGGTGCTTGTGTTCGACATGAACGAGAGCGGATCGAAATACTATCGTATTCCGGCTCTTGTCACAGCAGCCGACGGCTCACTTGTGGCCCTCGCCGACAAACGCGGAAGCTCGTTAAGCGACCTGCCCAACACCATCAGCGTGGTGGCAAAACGCTCCACCGACGGCGGACAGACATGGTCTGAAGCCGTAACCATAGCACAGGGCGATGCGGCCAACGGCAAGACATATGGAGATCCTGCCGTGATTCTTGACCGCAACACCGGCAACCTTGTGGCCGTATTTTCCGGCGACAACGGTTTCTTTGCTTCCAACAAAACAAACAGAGCCGGATTCTATGTATCAAAAAGCACCGACAACGGCATCACATGGTCCGCGCCTAAAAACATATCAGACCAGCTCTACCAGAGCAACTGGTACGGAGCATTCTGCGCATCCGGCAAGATGCTTCAGACCAAATCCGGACGCATCATGTTTGTGGCAAACACCCGCCTGAGCTCTCAGTGGGCATTGGTGGACGTGTATGAATATGTATGCGCTTCCGACGACGGCGGCGAGACATGGCAAGTGCTGAACGCACCGACCAGAATTCCTGCCGCAGGCAACGGCAATGAATCCAAGTTGGTGGAAACATCCGACGGCACTCTCATCATGAGCATCCGCACCCCCGGTCAGCGCCGTTTCTCCAAATCGACCGACGGCGGCGTCACATGGTCTGCAGCCACCAAAGTCAGCGATCTCATTGAGCCTGATTGCAACGGCGACATCATCGTCTATCCTTCGGCCGACGGCCAGACACGCATGCTGCATTCTCTTCCCGCAAACTCATCGACCCGTCGTGACGTATCCATCTATCTGTCATACGACGAAGGCGAGACATGGCCGGTATGCAAAAAGCTCATCGACAACTACTCGGCATATTCCTCACTGACAGTTCTTCCCGACGGAAGCATAGGCTGCTTCGTGGAAGAAGGCAAATGGGACAGCAACATCCCCGGAGAAGACGGATTCCGCCTTTATTTCATGAAGTTTACCCTTGACTGGCTTACCGACGGAGCCGACAAGCCCTCTCAGGATCCCGTGTACGACGGCACCCTCAATCTTGATGGAAAACGGTACATGATGATCCACAATTCCGAGGATTTCAACATCCCTGCCGGCGGAACAATAACCGTGTCACTCCGTGCCAAACTCACCCAACAGGACACACAGGCCCTCATTTCCAACCGTGTAAGAAACTACGCTAACCGCAATAACAACGATGTGTCCGGCTGGGCCATATATACAGTACCGGCCAACACATCTGTAAGCTTCAACTATCCGGGCAGTTCATGGAACGCCAAGCACCACAACGCAGGCAAGCACATATCGACCGACGAATGGCATCACCTGTGCTGGGTTTATTCAGGCACATCCTCCGCATTCTATGTTGACGGTGTAGCCACACCTCAGCCGCCAACCGTAAGCAGCAACTCAGCAATCCCCTCATACGCAGATATTCTTGTCGGCGCAAACTATATAATGGCCGACAATCAGAAGTTTTCTCCGGAAGACCTCACTGCATTTGTGAAAGGCCAGATCGACGATGTGCGCATATATCGCGACGCTCTTTCCGCATCCGATGTTACGGCAGACGCATCAGCCAATGCTCCTCTTACCGGCAAAAACGTAATAGCAGCCTACGACTTCGCAGAAATAAACGGTCTTTCCGTTACTGATATTTCAGGCAACGGACATACGGCCACACTTGTCGGCTTCCCCGAAAACGCTCCCGGCTACACTCTCACCATCACCACTCCCGATCCCGCCTATGGCACCCTCGAAGTATTCGACGGCGAGAACAAGATGGTCTCCGGCCGCAAGGTGCAAGGCGGCACATCCCTTACGGTTGTAGCTACACCGGCCTACAACTATATCCTGAAAGAAGTGCTTGTGAACGGCACACCTATCGACGACTACACTTTCGTAGTGAACGAAGATGTGACGGTAAGCGCATCGTTTGAACGCGATCCTGACGCACCTGTGGAATACTGCATACCGACAGGCACACCCGGTACGGGCCGATATGTCACCACTCTTGTGATATCCGACAACGAAGGCAACCAGCAGTCTGTACAAGGCAATGGCGCCGGCAAAGGATTCACCGACCGCACCAGCACAGTGTTCACCACAATGGCGGGCAACACCGTCACCGTGAATGTGACAGAAGGTGCCGGCGAATGGCAGCACTCCTATTTCTATATAGACTATGGCCGCGACGGCGAATTTGACGTTGACGAAACCAAAGCCATAGCCAACGGCGACCTTGTGACATTCAACTGCTACAGCGTCGACGGCAATACCACTTGGTACAACAGCCTTGGTGAAAAACAAAGTTCCTCGCATAAGAACGTTGTCAACGGTGGTCTGCCATCGTTCACGATCCCCTCTGATCTCGCCCCCGGCGTATATCGCGCACGCTTCCGTCTGGCATGGAGCAATGTCAACCCCTGTGCCCCGCTTAACGATGTCGGCACCGAACAGGGCAAGGCTTGTTTCGACTTCTCAATCCAGATCCAGAGCAACGACTACGAACAGGCACGCACAATCACTGTGGCAAGCGACAATGACACTCTCGGCTCAGTGGCCATCACCGATCCCGTATCAGAGAGCAACACTGTGACAACTGCCCAGAAGGCGGTGACCGTCGAAGCCACTCCTGCAGAAGGTGCCGGCTTCATCAACTGGACGAATGCCGCTAACGAAGTTATATCTGCGGAAACCGTATATACCTACACCGGAGAAACAGATGAAACTTTCACTGCTCATTTCGGCTATAATGTCACTTACAGCGTTTCCGAAGGCGGCAGCGCAACTTTCATGGTCAACGATGAAGAGATCGTAAGCGGACAGGCTGTATCTCCCGAATCAGTACTAACCGTTACCGCCATTGCCGACGCAGGCATGCAGGTGCAGGCCGTAGAAATAAACGGCACCTCAGCCGAGCTTACAGACAACAGCTGCACGGTCAAGATCACTGAAGCCACATCAATCGCTGTCAAGTTCCAGACCATACAATATACCTATCACGCCGCAATCAAAGGCAAAGGCACAGTAGAAGCATGGTCGTCTATCGACGAAGATACTCTGGAGACTCCCGCCGGTTCCCGTTACAATGACGGAGACGCCATCCCATACGGCAGCGACCTGTACCTGTTCTTCATGCCCGCAGAAGGCGAAGATCTGGTTTCGGCCATCCTCTCCGATGGCGAAACGTCCACAGATGTAACCGACTACGTGAAAGAATGGCCCAACTCTACCGGCACTTGCTACATCACCATGGTGACCGTGGCAGGCGACATGACGATTGAAGCCGAGTTCTCGGAACGTTCAGCCATAACAGATCTGACAATCGACGGCGAAAACGACTCTTACGAATACTTTAACATGCAGGGAGTAAAAGTCGGAGCATCCGACCTTGTGCCCGGAATCTACATTGTCCGTCAAGGCAACAAGACATCCAAAGCATTCATCCGCAAATAACCCTAACCAGATTAGCATAAACACAATTAAAGAGGGGTGCCTGACAGGCACCCCTCTTTAACATTACCATATCAAATGCAACCCCAAAAAGAACTCACCGTCATACTTCGTCCGGCCACGGACAAGGTCTGCCGGTTGATTTTACCGAAGGGCGCATCGCTCCGGACTCACGCAGCCTGTTGCCGAGTTCATCTGACAGAGCTTTCACTATGTCCGGTAATTCCGCCGCCATATCACGGCTCTCGCTTATATCTGTCTCTATATTATAAAGCTCTTTGGTCTGGGTCACATAATTGTAGATCAACTTCCACTGATTTTTGCGGATGGCACAGTTAAGATCAATGCCTGGTCCGGCAAGCCCCCATATATGCGGATAATTCCAAATCAAAGCACGGTCTGACGAGGGGTCACCGGTCCCGTCAATCAACGGAACGAAACTTATTCCGTCAATCGTGTGGCCATAATGTTCCGATTTATCCGAATCAATACCTGCCATATCAAGAATAGACGGATAAAAGTCCTCGATCATTACATACTGGCCGCAGACAGCCCCAGGAGAAGTGCGTCCAGGCCACCTCACAATCATAGGTTCACGTATGCCACCCTCCAACAACGAGCCTTTTCCTGAACGCAACGGGGCATTCTGAGTATGAAGTTCCCCACCCCTCCACTCCGAAGAAGCGGCCAGCCCTCCGTTATCACTCATAAATATAATTATAGTGTTGTCCGCACATCCGTTCTCATCCACCCAGTCCAGCAAGTCACCCAGACTTTTGTCCACACCTTCTATCAATGATACGTATGCAGCTTCTTTTGCCGAAAGACCGCGATCAAGATGTTTTTGAAAAAATCGCGGGTCACGGTCGACAGGCACATGCACTGCATAGTGTGACATATAAAGAAACCATGGCTGATTGTATTTTTTCGCCTTGTCAAGAGCCTTGATGGCCTCCTGCGTCAAAGCCTCAGTGGCAAAAGTCCCGGTTCCCCAATACTTTTCAAGGTCTTCAATAGCATTTGCCGCAAGTTTATTTCCAGATTTGTCATGACCGTAATTATACTCGCTGAGATATGTGGCGAGTCCACCTGCGGCAGTACCGGCTACATTCACTTCAAATCCCCAGTGATGAGGATCTTCTCCCGGAGTATCGAATGCTCCGAAATGAGCCTTTCCCACATGTATGGTATGGTACCCGTTATCTTTAAGTTCCTGCACAAAAGAAGGGCCGACAAATGTATTATTTATACCGGGGACTCGGCTTATTCCATTATAATTCCATGACGGCATAACAATGGAGTCACACAGCCCATCCTCAGCTTTGTCGCGATGAAGTGTCCAGTTTGTGACTCCATGACGCGCCGCGTTTACACCGGTGAGCATGCTGCATCGTGAGGGAGAGCTGATAGCGCATGCATATGCCTGAGTAAACACCATGCCGCTTCTGGCAAGCCGTTCCATATGCGGTGTTGTATATTTACAATTGTTATCGGTGCGCTGCGGCGTGAATTTCACGGATGTATCCTGCCATCCCATATCATCAACCATAAACAATAGAATATTAGGACGTCCGGATAAATCTTGCCCTGTTGCGGCGGCAGTAATCGCCACACTGGCGGAACACATGAGAATTTTTACAATTCGAGACATGAAAATAGTGACTGGTTCGTACAAATTTAGGAAAATCCCATTATCCTTCTATATTTTTATGCTATTTTAATGATATGGCCGAAATATCACTTTATTGGTAAAACAATGGAATAATCTCATGGATTCTCCCTATCTTTGCATATTCATACAACACAGAGCCAAATTGACATAAATCCGATTTATGAGTAACGACACTAAAACGGGTCAGACATCCGTCATACGTGATCTTCTGCCGGAACCCACGCTTCAACGCCTGCCATGGTATCTGGCATACGTGTGCCAGTTGCGTGCGCAGGGAGTAGAGAACGTATCGTCTACTCAGATCTCAAAGCATTTGAACGTAGACTCTTCTCAAATAGCAAAGGACCTGTCATTTCTGAATATCAGAGGGAAAACACGCATTGGTTATGATGTGGTGGAGCTGGAGAACACGCTTAAGGATTTTCTGGAATTCGAAAGACAGCACCCGGCTGTAATAATCGGAGTAGGAAGTCTTGGCGCCGCTCTTATTCAGGATTCCGGTCTCACACGCTACGGACTTAACATAGTAGCCGGATTCGATATAGATCCGGACAAGATAGGAGCACATATGTCGGACCGGATTCCGGTATATCACATTGAAGCCATGCAGAAAACGGTGTCGCGGCTTGGTGCGAAAATAGGAATCATAACAGTCCCGCCGGACCAGGCCCAGGCAGCAGCCGATGCCGCAGTCAACGCCGGAGTGAAGGCATTGTGGAACTTTTCACCTCTGAGATTGCGCGCACGCCAAGGAATCGTGATTCAGGACACTTCGATTTACTCACACCTTGCACTGATGTATAACCGTCTGGAGCAACAAAAACGCAACGAAAACTGAAAACTATAATCAAAGACACATCACCGGCAGGATTTCACACTATAGTAGATTCCGCTATGGCACGCAACCGTCAGCCATGGTTTGTGCCTGATTTCGGTGACAACTGGCAGTGGTCCGTAGCGCTGGCCGTGCGCATAAGCAGGCTGGGCAAGTGTATACAGCCAAAATTCGCATCTCGTTATTATGACGCCAGAACCCTGCTGTGGCTTCCATCCTGTTCAAGCCCACAGGCCCCACAGTGGAGCCAGTGCATGGACGGAGCTGCCATTGCCGGAGACTGGATGCCGCTGACAGAAAACATTATGAATATCAACGGCACCATGTACGACATGGCAGATTTCGGATTCGACAGTTTTATTGCAGAAGCGAGCAAAATAGTCACTCTAAAAACCGGAGATATAATAGCCATGCCGCTTGAATCCTTTAAGGCGAACCCGGCAACAATAGACTCTCACGTGGAACTGTATCTTGACAACTCAATGGCCTTATCTTTCAATATAAAGTAACACATGCCACATCACACACAACGATGAACAAACTGCAAGCAATCGTATCATCAGCCATGGCTGTGGCAACGGCTTTCGCCACAGCAGCCGCAGTCAACAATGATGTGTCCCCTACCCTCTCCCCTGTCCGCTCCTCATCACTCAGTTCCGGCTTATGGATTAAAATCCATATAGATGAAGAAGGCATATATCAGCTTTCACACGAACGCCTTCGCGAGCTTGGCTTCAGTAACCCGAAAAACGTGCATGTCTACGGATATGGGGCGGCTCAACTTATGGACCATAACACAGATACGGCTCCTGACGATCTTCCCGAAGTCTCATCCATTCATGTCGGCGACAAGTTGTTGTGTTATCTTGAATCGACCGACGTGTTTACATATTCTGTTCCTGAAAACACGCTTTCACCATTCATTCAACGCAAACGGAACACATACAGCTCAGGAGCGACATATTTTCTAAGCGACACATCTCCGCTTGCTCCGGCAGGCATTTCCTCCATATCAGCCCCTGCCCTGTCGCAACCGACTGCCGAAGTCAGGACCACACACCAGAGCATCACATATCTTGAAGAGGATCTCACCCTTCCGGCAGAAGGAGGTAACAGTTTTCTCGGACTAAACCTGATCGGAGCCGACCCGACTGTATACTCAATCAATATCACCAAGCCGGCATCGACCGCAGCGTCTGTCGATTACCGCGGCGGCATACACAGCACCACATCCAACAATTATCTGACCCTGACATTCTCCGATCCGTCCATAGCGTCCTCGATCACATACAACCCGGGCCAGACAGCGTCCAAAGCCGGCACATACGACGCATTCAGAGTCTTCTCCAAAGTGGCGGCAGTCAGCCTTCCGTCAACCGACGACGCCACCTACACTTTCCAAGCATCGTTTCCAGGCAATATCAAACGCTACATCTCATTCGCAGCCATTGACTCGTGGGCTTTCAGATATGAGCGGCAAAACGATCTGACAGGCGACAGCAGCCGTCAGATGATATTTTTCGATGTCAGAGAAGATGAACATTTCTCTTTGTCGGGAATCGAACCGGAAACAATGGTGTGGAATGTCGACAATATCCACCGGGTGGTATCCCACGAACTCAACGGAACCATCGGCGCATTCGGAAGGACATCGGACGCCATACGTCTGATCGCATTCAACCCCATAGCCACGTTTCCAGAACCGCATGTGGTAAAAGCGCCTGTTCCGGCTCAGAATCTTCACGCCATGCAGACGCCGGACATGGTGATTGTCACCACTCCTCTCTTCGCCGACTGCGCCAAAGAACTGGCCGAAATCCACATATCACGTCAGGGACTTGATGTCGCCGTCATAATGCAGGAAGATATTTTCAATGAATTCTCCTCCGGCAACAATCACCCCATGGCAGTGCGCCGGTTCCTGAAACTGCTGGACGACCGGACTCCGGGCAAACTTAAATTCCTGCTTCTTTACGGTAGCGGCACAAACTTCAATCATACCCGTCTCACTAACGACGGATCCAATCTGATCACCGCACAGAATGAAGACTTAGGATCCGGCGGAGCTGGATCCGGTCCAGATTCATACGGCAACTATGATGTGACCCGAGCATTCTGCTGCGACGCATATTTCGGGAAACTCGGTCCATTGGCAGAAAACGCCAACGCCTTTGCCAACCCGTTTTTCAAGATCATGAGTCAGCCGATGACCATTGCCGTCGGACGCCTGCCTTTCGAATCTATCACAGAAGCGGTCAACTACAACATAAAAGCGGCCGACTACCTTGACAATCCGCCTACAGTCGCCGCCCCCAACAGAGCCCTGTTCATGTCAGGCTACGCCACCCGTAAAGAGGACATGCACATGGCCGATACCGAATCCATGCTCAAACTGGCAGCTGAAGCCTACGGGCCGCGTCTCACCTCCATACGCGCAGCGCAAAACATGTATGGCACGACCGGTACCGACCTGTATGGCACGGTATCCTCCGACATAAGCCGTATAAACAGCCTGATCACACAAGCCAGGCAGCTGGGCGTGGGCTTCATGACATACTTCGGGCATGGCAGCAACAAACAACTCGGAGAATTCTGGAACACGGAAACCGAACGCGGCATCAGCCATCCGGGTCTCTATCCGGTAGCCTTTTTCGGAACGTGTCATTTCGTGTCGTTCGACGTCCAGAAGCTCAACCTCAGCGCGGCAATGCTGTTCAAGAGCAACGGCGGACCGATAGTAATGGTCGGTGCCGGCCGCCAGGTCTACCAGAACAGAAACACGGCATTCGGCCAACAGTTCACAAAAGACCTTTATGCGGCAGCCGACGGCACCATGCTCGGCAACATATATCTCGACTCCCATAATGCGATGCTGCTGGCCAACAACAAACCGATGATGTGCAACACTATGTGCTACAACTTCTTCGGCGATCCGGCATTGCCGCTATACACGGCCAGCCGGACCATATCGGTCGATGCGGTCAATGGCAACGATGCCGCAGCCGCCACATTATTCCCCGCATCATCAAATACATTATCAGGCACAATCAACGACTATAACGGAAACGTTGATGACTCGTTTAACGGCATAATCAAGATAGCCGTATACGATCACCCGTTCATAGCCGTAAATACAGCCCCGAATTCATCAAGTCCGACAGTGTCGACCATTGCCGAGATAGAAATGGACCACGAGCAACTCACGGAACTGACAGGAGAAGTCAGAAACGGACGCTTCTCGGTCACCGGCTTCATTCCGAATTCCATCAGACCCGGAGAGAGCAACAGGATCACAATGTATGCTTACACCTCCGACAACAAAATACGAGCAGCCGGATCACTCACAGGAGCGACAATGACCGATACACCGGGAGAAACCGGAGATTATCCGGCACCCGCCATCACTGTATTCCATATCAATTCGCCGGAATATGACGGCTCGGCCATACACGATAAAAGCGTGCGCATCCATGCCACGATTTCCGCTCCGGCAGGATTAAGGACTTCATCTCAGTTCGGCAACTGTCTGCGGCTCACACATAACGGAAACGTGACCGGCACCCCCCAATATATGATCAACAGCACCTCTCCGGGAAAATATACTCTTGTGATGGATCTGGGAAATCTGCCTAACGGCAATCACGAGCTAACGCTCACTGTCACAGACAATCTCCAGCAGCAGACCGATGCCAATCTGTCGTTCAGGATAGAAACACGCCCGGAATCCGAACTTCACATAGACGAAGAGAGTACCGAAGAAATCCGTTTCTCGATTGTACATGAACTGGAAAGCGATGCAGAAGCGGTGGTCATCATAGAAAATCATTCCGGCATACCGGTTGCCAGAATTACCTCAGAAGGCAACACTGCCGTCTGGAACCTGACCGACAACAACGGCTCACGCACGGTTCCTGCCGGACATTATGCCGCATACGTAAAAATTCACGGCATAAGCGGCAATACATCATCCGCAAAAATCCACATCTCTGTACCCTGACAGCCTGCCTGAGCGATTCACTTCCAAACTTTAGACTGCAAAAACTTGTTATATAGGCAATGAGAACTCCGACTCAGGAATTCTCATTGCTTATTTAATTCACACACTTCACGTTTTCAGCCTATTTTTTCCGTGCGCTCATGTCTGTTTGTCATATTACTCATCCTATCAGCGGTTATCTGCCATGCAAATGACTCGATATCGCCTGCTCTGCCCGACACAACGCTGACCTACAAACCCCGTATCAAACCCAAATCGACCAAACGTGACCTCGTACAGATCATAGCCGACTATATCGGATCGGCCAACAAGCCACGCCCGGCTAAAAAATTTGATTTCAGCATAATCGGCGGACCATATTATACATCCGATACAAAACTCGGCATAGGTATTGTTGCCGCCGGTGTGTTCCGCAAAGATCTTAACGACACCATCACCCCGCCAAGCCAGCTGAATATTTACGGTGACGTCTCCATCAACGGCTATTACAAAGTCGGCGTGAGAGGCAACAATATTTTCGGACGTAGAGGAAAAGAGTTCACATACGATTTCTCATTTGAATCGGCTCCCGACAAATTCTGGGGGATAGGATATAAAATGAACAGCAACAACGCCAACGAGACCCGCTACAAGCGTTGGCATGCCAACGCCGACCTCTCGCTGCTGTTTCGTATAGCCCCGGACCTGTATGCCGGTCCGAGACTGCTGCTTGATTTTCTGAACGGAAAAGAGATCACCCGTCCGGAACTGTGGGAAGGACAGGACTCACGCACTTTTACCGACGGAATAGGCGCATCGCTCGTATATGACACACGCGACAATCCGTTCAATGCCTACAGTGGTCTGTATCTGCGTATGGACCAGATTTTCGCCCCGCGATTTATCGGCAATAAATATGCCTTTTCACTCACCGAAATCACCTTGTGTCAATATCAGAAACTATGGAAAGGCGCCATTCTGGCATTACGCGTACACACCCGTCTGACCTACGGCAACACCCCATGGGGCCTGATGTCTAAATTCGGCGGCAGCTACACCATGCGCGGATATTGGGAAGGGCGCTATAACGACAAATGCTCGGCCGACGTGACTGTGGAACTGCGGCAACATATCTGGCGCAGAAACGGACTTGTGATATGGGGCGGCATAGGTGAGGTATTTCCGAAAGTCAACGGGATATTTCGAGGACAAATTCTATATAACTTCGGCATCGGCTACCGCTGGGAGTTCAAGAAACGCATCAACGTGCGTCTTGACTATGGTTTCGGCCGTGGCGAAAGCGGATTAATATTCAGTATCAATGAAGCGTTTTAACCAACAGACATTTTCAGGCATTCTGATTTGGGCGCAAGCTTTGATGCTTGCCGTCCCCAATGTTGCCCTGTCGGCGGCCGGCCAGCTGCCCCCGGTAGCAGCAGCCGCAAACATACTGCTGCCGGCCGGTATATATCTGCTGCTCATGTCATGGAGCGGAAACATCGGACGCAACATCGTCCTATCCCTGCCACTGACCGTGATTGCCGCGTTTCAGATCGTACTTCTGTATCTTTACGCCGACGGCTCTGTAATCGCCGTGGATATGTTTCTGAACGTAGCTACCACCAACAGCTCCGAAGCCATGGAACTGCTCGGCAATCTCGCCAATGCAGTCATAATCGTTATGATAATGTATCTGCCGGTTCTAACTGCTGGAATTATTTTCTGGACAAGAGGAATCAGGACCTCACACCGACAGCGCCATTTCGCACGCATAACAGGACTGGGAGCAGCGGTGGCAGGAGCAGCAGCCATGGCCATATCATATTCCCACATACCTCATTATAAAGCGGAATACGATATATTTCCAGTGAACGCACTGTTCAATCTGCAGGAAGCCGTCCACAGAAAAATACGCACCGACAATTATGCCGCTACGTCCAGTGAATATACATTCAATGTATCCAACACCCCGCCCGACAAAACAAGAGAAATCTACGTCGCCGTGGTCGGAGAGACATCGCGCGCTGACAATTATCAGATTTTCGGATATGACCGCTTCACCACCCCCCTGCTCAACACAGTAGACTCTCTTGTGGCATATGAAAAGGTCCTGTCTGAATCCAACACTACCCATAAATCCGTGCCAATGCTTCTGAGCACAATCGAAGCCGATGAATACAATGACTCAATATACGTGAGCAAATCCATCATCACGGCATTTAAAGAAGCCGGATTCCATACGGCTTTTCTGTCCATGCAATCACGCAACAGATCCTTCATAGACTTTTTCGGAGAAGAAGCCGACACCACCATATTCGTCAGGGAACAACACGCAACAGCCAACGGACAAAACATTACTGACCTTGATATTCTGCCATACTTGGACTCGCTGCTCGTTTCCATCCCGGACCAGAAAGTGCTGATAGTGCTGCATCTCTACGGTTCTCATTTCAATTACAACGACAGATATAACCGCAGCGACGTGTTTTTTCTCCCTGATAAGACCGCCGATGCGTCCCCGGCAAACCGCACCCAGCTGATCAATGCCTACGACAATACGATACGCCACACAGACCGTCTGCTGTATCAACTGATCCAACGGCTCGACACTATCGGATGCCCCGGAGCCATGCTATACACAAGCGATCATGGCGAAGATATATTCGATGACGGACGACTACGCTTCCTCCATGCCTCTCCGTCGCCGACATTCACACAGTTGCATGTGCCGTTAATCCTTTGGGCCAACGAAGAATACCGTAACATAAAACCACAAAAATGGCGCGCGGCACACGCCGCACGCCATGATGAAATATCGTCAAGCGAATCGTTCTCCCACACTTTACTCGACATGGCCGATATCGCTACTCCGAGACTCAAACCTCAGTCGGCCATTACCTCAGGCAAATTCGAACCTGTGACACACAGGCAATTTCTGAACGACCGCAACAGATCCGTCAATCTGATCCGCGCCGGCTTCACTCAGTATGATCTGGAGATGATGCAAAAGTGGGATATGGTCGCTCCGTCATTTACTGATGGCCGCTGACAGCCACCGAACGGTCTATTTTGAGAACAAGCCCCTGAAGCACCTTGCCGGGTCCTACCTCAACGAATTCAGTAGCGCCGTCGGAAATCATGTTTTTGACTGTCTGAGTCCAACGTACCGGAGCCGTAAGCTGTGCCACCAGGTTAGCCTTGATTTCTGCCGGATCAGTGTGTGGACGAGCGTCTACATTCTGATATACGGGGCAGACGGGTGTGTGGAATTCAGTCACTTCGATAGCAGCTGCCAACTCGGCACGGGCAGGCTCCATACAGGGAGAATGGAAACCGCCGCCCACAGGTAATTTGAGCGCCCTCTTGGCTCCTGCAGCAAGCAGTTTCTCACATGCGGCATCAATTGCAGCGACCTCGCCAGAGATCACAAGCTGTCCGGGGCAGTTATAGTTGGCGCACACAACCACACCTTCAATCCCTGCACATGCTTCTTCAACCACCTCATCGGGAAGAGCGAGAATAGCCGCCATGGTGGAGGGGTTGCTCTCACATGCTTTCTGCATTGCCTGCGCACGGGCCGAAACAAGCTTCAGACCATCTTCAAAATTCAGCGCTCCGGCAGCTACCAATGCGGAAAATTCGCCAAGCGAATGTCCGGCAACCATGTCGGGCTTAAACTCCTCACCCAGAGCCTTGGCCAGAATAACCGAATGCAGGAAAATGGCCGGCTGTGTCACCTTGGTCTGCTTAAGGTCTTCAGGAGTACCCTCAAACATCAGGTCAGTGATACGGAAACCGAGAATTTCATTTGCTTTTTCAAAGAGCGCACGGGCCTCTTCGTTGTTGTCATACAGATCCTTACCCATGCCCACAAACTGAGCACCCTGGCCAGGAAATACGAATGCTTTCATAATCAATTAATTGCGTGATTACTTAAATTATAGTCTTTTTAACGGCGCAAATTTACGGAAAAATTTCAGTAATCACAACGCGCACCCTCCAAAAAGTCCGGCAACACACGCTTCAGCGGTTGCCATACATAGTTTCATAATACTTTTCATATTCTCCGGAAGTGATCTTGTCCATCCATTCCTGATTGTCAAGATACCAACGGACCGTTTTTTCTATCCCCTCCTCAAACTGTAGCGAGGGCTCCCATCCAAGCTCACGCTTGAGTTTAGACGAGTCTATGGCATATCGCAGATCATGCCCCTTACGATCTGTCACATAAGTGATCAGACTGTCGAGACGGTCCACCGAGCGGATCATATTTTGTAGTTTCCACAAACAGCTCGTCACCGTAAGGCGGCTTGGTACGACCGAGAGCAAACATCGCCTATAATAAATACCAGAGCCAGACCGTCAGGCGATGGCCGGACCACATATTCCAAAATCAGAGCCATCGCCAAGCAGACGCCGGAAAGATGGCCGATCATGAGGAATGGTGATCACCAGTATATCCTTTATGCTGGCGAGCATCAGCACAGAAATAGGATAATCTCAGTTGACAATCACATCGGAGAAATATCGGGAAAATAACGCACGGGCCATATCAAGTTGCTCCGGAGTGTTTTTAGGAATGTCTTTCAGTTTATAATCCAGGCCCATGGCGGCGTATTTGTGCACCCCCAGAGTATGATACGGAAGGATTTCAACGCGCTCTATGTTTTCATACGTTCCGAATTCCCGGCAAAGGGCTTCAATGTCTGCCGGATTGTCGCTGATTCCCGGCACAAGAACATAACGAAGCCACATAGGCCGTCCATGGTCACGCAGCCACCGGGCCGTGGCAAGGGTGTTGGCATTGGACACCCCCGTCAGAGCTTTATGAGCAGCAGGATTGAACTGCTTTACATCAAGCAGCACAAGATCCGTAAGCCCGAGCAGTTCGTCGACAGCAGGCGTACGTATGGCACCGTTCGAATCCAGGCATATATGTATGCCCGCTTCTTTAAGCCGCCTGAACAGCGGCAACAGTTCGGCGGCCTGTAGGGTAGGCTCGCCGCCTGAGAACGTGATTCCGCCGCGCCGACCGAAAAACGGTTTCTGATCTATTGCCATAGACAGGATTTCGTCTGTCACGGTGGGCACCCCACCCTGTAGGCTTATCGTATCAGGGTTTGCGCAATAAAGGCAACGAAAAGGACATCCCTGCAGGAAAACGACGAGCCGGAGACCCGGCCCGTCGAATGTTCCCATACTTTCATAGGAGTGTACGTTGATCATCTGTCGGCTTACATGCTCTCGTGGAACGAACGGCTGATAACCTCCAGCTGATGCTCACGGCTCAGTTTCACGAAATTCACGGCATAGCCGCTCACCCTTATGGTGAGCTGAGGATATTTTTCTGGATGTTCCATGGCGTCAAGCAGCATTTCGCGGTTAAGGACATTGACATTCAGATGATGCGCGCCCTTGGTGAAGTATCCGTCCATCATGGTCACCAGATTTTCCACCCTCTCGGCGTCCGTGGGACCGAGAGATTTCGGAATTATGCTGAACGTATTGGATATGCCGTCCTGTGAATCGCGGTAGCGGAGTTTGGCTACCGAGCTAAGAGAAGCAATAGCGCCTTTCTTGTCTCTACCGTGCATGGGATTGGCTCCGGGAGCGAACGGCACTCCCTTGGCGCGGCCGTCGGGCGTAGCGCCGGTTTTTTTGCCATACATCACATTGGATGTGATGGTAAGAAGCGACAATGTCGGACGGGCATCTTTATATACCGGCAATTTTTTCAGTTCCTCGCTGAAATAATACACCAGGTCCACGCCAAGATGATCAACACGGTCGTCATTGTTGCCGAAACAAGGAAATTCGCCCTCGATATCAAAACTTTCAGTCAGGCCGATCTCATTGCGGCGCGCCTTGACTTTAGCATTCTTGATTGCCGACAGCGAATCTATAGCGATGGACAATCCGGCCACACCGTAAGCGAGATTGATACGGGGGTTGGTATCGACGAAAGCCATCTGGGCTTTCTCGTAGTAGTATTTGTCATGCATATAATGTATGATGTTCATCGCTTCATTATACACACGGGCCACTTCGGTCAGCACCTTTTTGTAGTTGGCCATCACTTCTTCAAAGTGCAGTTCGTCGGACGTCAGCACCGGAATGCCCTCAATCATCACTGTGCCGGTATTTTCACATCTGCCGCCGTTTATTGCAAGCAGCAGAGCCTTGGCCAGATTCGCACGCGCTCCGAAGAACTGGATCTGACGGCCTATGGCCTGATAGCTCACACAGCATGCTATACCGTAGTCATCACAATTGCGCACCTCGCGCATCAGGTCATCGTTTTCATACTGTATGGAGCTGGTGTCCACACTTACCTTCGCACAAAAATCCTTGAACCCTTCTGGCAGATCGGGACTCCAGAGCACTGTCATGTTAGGCTCGGGGCTCGGGCCGAGATTGTAGAGGGTCTGCAGGAACCTGAACGATGTCTTGGTCACTTTCACACGGCCATCGTTGAAACGTCCTCCAAGCGCTTCCGTCACCCATGTGGGATCTCCGGCAAATATATCATTGTAAGACGACATGCGCAGATGACGCACCATACGGAGTTTGATCACAAACTGGTCTATCAGTTCCTGGGCGAAAGTCTCGTCAATTTTACCGTGAGCCAGATCATATTCGATAAAAATATCAAGAAATGAGCTGACATTGCCCAGCGACATCGCCGCGCCGTCCTGCTCTTTGACAGCAGCCAGATAGGCCATATACACCCACTGGACAGCCTCCTGGGCCGATGTGGCCGGGCGGCCGAGATCAAGCCCGTAATATTCACCCATGGTCTTGATTTCAGACAAAGCCTTGATCTGCTCGGACACTTCTTCCCGCAGACGTATGGTGGCGTCGGTCATCGGGCCACACAGCCGGAGCAGGTCCTGATGCTTGGCTTCAATCAGGCGATCCACTCCATATAGAGCCAGACGGCGATAGTCGCCGATGATACGGCCGCGCGCATAGTTGTCAGGCAGACCTGTCAGAAATCCGAGCGACCGGAAACGGCGTATCTCTTCGGTGTATACATCAAACACACCGTCATTATGCGTCTTGCGGTAATGCGCAAAAATATCTTTTACCTTAGCCGGCAGTTCTACACCGTTTTCCGAGCAAGCCTTTTCCACCACTTTTATACCGCCGAAAGGCTTGATGGCACGCCGGAGCAGCTCGTCAGTCTGCAATCCGACGATAAGCTCGTTATCACGGTCGATATACCCGGCTTTATGAGACGTGATTGTGGATATAACCTCAGCATCAATGGAACGAACACCATTGTTGCGGCGTTCTTCCTCGAGGGCTTGCAGACAGATATCCCAGACACGCCTGGTTCGCTCTGTCGGAGCCTTCAGAAAAGAAGCGTCGCCTGTGTAAGGTACAATGTTTTTACTTACGAAGTCTGCCACGTTAATCTCACGAGACCACACTCCGTCGGTGAAAATGGTGTTTAATTCCATAAAATCGTATGGGGTTGTATATAATTAATGAATGTTATATATTATGTCAGCGCACTTCAACAGTGAGCTTGGCATAAGCACGCTCGGCTTTTGCTCGGGCTTCGTCCACAGAATCGGCCGTAGACAGAATCACTCCCATGCGACGGTGACCGCACACTTCAGGCTTTCCGAAAACGCGCAACTGAGTGCCCGGTTCTGCAAGAACGTCAACAAGATTACCGAACTCCACATCAGTGCCGTTGCCTTCAACGACCACGGCACACGAAGCCGACGGGCCGTAGAAACGTATGGCCGGAACAGGCAGGCCGAGCACAGCCCGGGCATGAAGGGCGAATTCACTCAGATCCTGCGAAATCATAGTCACCATTCCCGTATCATGGGGACGCGGCGACACCTCTGAAAATATGACTTCATCGCCTTTGACAAACAGTTCTACGCCGAAAAGGCCGTATCCGCCAAGCGCGTCTGTCACTTTAGCGGCAATAGCGCGCGCCCGCTGGAGCGCCAACGGGGTCATTGGCTGCGGCTGCCATGAGTAGCGGTAGTCTCCGTTTTCCTGAATATGGCCTACGGGTTCGCAGAATGCCGTACCCGAACAGCTTCTTACTGTCAGCAACGTTATTTCATAATCAAAATCGACAAAGCCTTCCACAATCACACGGCCCGCTCCGGCACGTCCGCCTTCCTGAGCCTCTTTCCATGCGCCTTCTATCTGGTCGGCATGGCGCACCGTGCTCTGGCCGTGACCGCTGGAACTCATGACAGGCTTGACCACACAGGGCATTCCGATATGCTCTACCGCGGCAATGAATTCCTCGCGAGTAGACGCAAAACGATACGGTGATGTGGGCAACTGCAATTCTTCTGCCGCCAGACGCCTTATGCCCTCTCTGTTCATGGTGAGCCATGCAGCGCTTGCCGTAGGGGTGACATTGTAGCCCTCTTTCTCCAGTTCAACAAGCACCGGAGTCGCTATAGCCTCAACCTCCGGAATAATGTGGTCCGGACGTTCCAGCTCGATCACGCGGCGCAGTTCCTGCCCGTCAAGCATGTTAAACACATGGCTCCTGTCAGCCACCTGCATTGCCGGAGCTCCGGCATATTTATCACAAGCCACTACTTCCACGCCGTAACGCTGAAGTTCTATGGCCACCTCTTTTCCTAACTCTCCGCTGCCGAGCAGCAGGGCCTTGCGGCCACGACATAGCTTGCAATTCATTTTATCCGTATTTGCTTATTTTATGAAGTTGGGCTTCATTGAGGATGCGTATACGCCGTCCGTCCACGGTGATAAGATGCTCTGTGACAAACGCCGACAATGTCCTTATGGCATTGGATGTGGTCATATTGGAAAGATTAGCCAGATCCTCGCGGCTCATATAGATGCGCAATGTGGATGAATCCTCCTCATAACCGTAATTCTCTATCAGCACGATCAACGCTTCAGCCAGACGTCCGCGTATATGCTTTTGTGTAAGATTCACAATCTTGGTGTCAGAACTTCCAAGATTGCGTGCGAGTTCATGAATGAAGAAAAGAGCCACACGGCTGTTCTTCTCTATCAGCTGATCCACGATCGACAGCGGCAATGTACCCACGGTGCTCTGTTCAAAAGCTGATGCCGAGCTAACGTAAAGTTCGCCCGCAAAGTGAGCACGATAGCCGAAGTATTGTACCGGACGGATCAAACGGATGATCTGAGACCGTCCGCCAATGCCCTCTTTCCATTTTTTCACTTTACCCCTGATCAGGCACCATAACATTTCCGGCTGATCTTTCTCAGCATATATCACCTGATTCTTCTTAAAATGATGAAGCGTAAAGTTCTCCATCACCAGACGCTTTTCTTCGGGAGTGAACACTGACCAAAGATCGGCAAGATCTTCGCTGATTACTTGTTCAAGAACTTCTCTTATCATAGCGTACCGTTGTTATCGGCACAAAGATAAGAATTTTTCACGATACTGGCAAACCGGCCATTACCCGACATGTAGCGACCGGCAGCAATGGAAACAGTAGATCGGGCGCGGCTGTCAGCATCGGCCGCGCCCGATATGTCCGTCAGTTATATTCAGTCTTCAGACGAAGTCTCGGAGTATGCTTTCAGAAGTTTTTCCTGGACATCCGCAGGCACGAGTTCATAGCCGTTGAACTTCATCGAGAACGAAGACCGGCCTCCGGTGATTGAGCTGAGAGCCGTGCTGTAGGACGCCATTTCCTTAAGCGGCACACGCGCCGATATTTTCTCAAAACCGTTCTCACTGCTCATGCCCATGATTATAGCCCTGCGTCCCTGCAGATCGCTCATCACGTCGCCCATCACATCGGCCGGAACCATCACATCCACATCGTATATAGGCTCCAGAACCTTTGGATTGGCGCTGCGGAAAGCCTCACTGAAGGCATTGCGTCCGGCCAGGCGGAAAGAGATTTCGTTTGAATCCACCGGGTGCATCTTGCCATCGTATATGCACACTCTCACATCACGGGCATACGAACCGGTAAGCGGCCCCTGCTCCATACGGTCCATCAGGCCCTTGACTATAGCCGGAATAAAGCGGGCGTCAATGGCGCCGCCGACAATACAGTTGTGGACCACCAGTTTTCCGCCCCAGCCGAGAGGAATCTCCTGGGTATCACGGACACTCATCTTATATTCCTGATTTCCGAATTTATAGGTATCCGGGGCAGGCATGCCTTCTGTGTAAGGCTCAATTATCAGGTGCACCTCGCCGAACTGACCGGCGCCGCCGCTCTGTTTTTTATGGCGATAGTCGGCACGGGCAGCCTTGGTGATAGTTTCGCGATATGGAATTTTAGGCTCCTCAAACACGATCGGCAGCTTATCATTGTTTTCTACACGCCATTTGAGCGTACGAAGATGAAATTCGCCCTGACCGCCCACAATCGTCTGCTTGAGTTCCTTGCTCTGTTCCACAACCCATGTGGGATCCTCCTCGTGCATACGAGTCAGAATTTCCATGAGTTTTTCGGCATCACTCTCGGTAACGGGCCTGATGGCTCTGAGATATTTCGGTTCGGGGTATTTAATGAAATCATACGCATATTCACAGCCCTTTTCATTGAGCGTATTGCCCGTGCGCACATCTTTGAGTTTCACTATAGCACCAATATCGCCTGCACAGAGCTTGTCGATCTGCGTACGAATCTGGCCGCACACACAGTAAATCTGAGCTATGCGCTCCTTGCTCTCGCGGCTCACGTTGTTCAGATCCACGCCGGCCGACAGAGTGCCGCTCATCACCTTGAAGTAGCTCACTTCGCCGATATGCGGCTCCACCGATGTCTTGAACACATAAAGACTAAGCGGTCCGTTGCTGTCGGGCTTCACTTCTTCGCCGGCGGCATCGACCGGTGCAGGCATATCCTCGACAAAAGGCACCACGTTTCCAAGGAATTCCATCATGCGCCGCACACCCATGTCTTTCATGGCGCTCACGCAGAAAACAGGATAGATCGACCTATCCACCAATCCCTTACGGATACCTTCGCGCATTTCATCCTCGGAAAGATGGCCTTGATCAAAGAACTTCTCCATCAAGGTCTCATCGTTCTCGGCCGCAGCCTCAACCAGCTGCTGGTGCAGCTCACGCGCATGCTCCATCTGATCCTCCGGAATATCGGAAATAACAGGTACACCACCGTCGGGTCCCCATTCATATTTCTTCATCAGCAGCACATCAATCATCGCGTTAAAGCTGGGACCACATGCCAGCGGATACTGAATGGGGATAACCTTTTTGCCAAACACTTCACGCATCTGCTCAAGCACATTTTCATAATCGGCCTTCTCCCCGTCAAGCTGATTCATCGCAAAGATAACAGGCTTGCGCAACGAAGCCGTGGTGCGGAATATATTCTGCGTGCCCACTTCCACGCCATACTGTGCATCAATCACAATCACACCGGTGTCCGTGACATTCAGCGCAGTTATAGCTCCGCCCACAAAGTCATCCGCCCCGGGACAGTCGATAAAATTCAACTTGCGGCCAAGAAACTCCGCATAAAATATAGTGGGAAACACCGAGTATCCATATTCTTTTTCCACCGGAAAATAATCACATACCGTATTCTGTGCGCCGATAGTGCCACGACGTTTTATCACCCCACACTCGAAGAGCATAGCTTCCGCGAGTGTGGTTTTGCCGGAACCCTTGCTGCCGAGCAGGGCTATGTTTTTGATTTCCTTTGTTTCGTAAACTTTCATAACTTTATCATGGATTAGAGTTAGTTTGTAAATCAAGAATCGAGCCGCAAATTACACATAATTTCTTAGCATCCCATCATCCCCCGGCATGTTTCACAACATAAACAGACACACGAAACCGGGCCGCGTATCCTCGTCAGGAAACGCGACCCGGTAAATTTCACATCCGCATTCAGCGGAATCCCGGATTACTTGCAGCCGAGATGATCCGACACGGTCAGGCTCTTACGGCCTTTTGCACGACGGCGGGCGAGAACCTTGCGGCCATCGGCGGTCGCCATTCTTTCACGGAAACCGTGCTTGTTGACTCTCTTGCGGTTTGAAGGTTGGAATGTTCTTTTCATCGCGATAAATAATTGTGTTTACGTAAATTTCTTTATTTCCGAGGTGCAAAGGTAAGCATTCTTTTTCATTCCTCCAAATTTTACAAAACCGTGATACAGAATCACGCACAACGGCATCCCATCAATATTAATTGTCCGATTGGTGGATTTGTCTTAACTTTGCCAGCATGAACATCTATAAACTGCTGAAAATGGCGGCCGGAGAAAAAACGCCAGGATTTGTCAAATTATTAGGGCTATGGACCATGCACTCATGCAGGCGACGCTATATAGGGGTATTTTTAGACCCGGTGCTCGCATGCAATCTGCGATGCCGCATGTGCTTTTTCAGCGACGACACCATGCGGGCAGGCATGACAGGCACCATCTCCGAGGAACGGCTGGCCCTGATAGAGCACGCTTTTTTTCACCGGGCCTTGAAATTGCAGATAGGATGCGGAGCCGAACCTACCCTATATCCACGTCTGGCTGAAATAATAGCCCGCGGCAAAAATGCCGGTGTTCCATATATCTCTCTTATCACCAACGGACAGCTGATAGCATCCGGCAAAGTAAGCCTGCCGGATCTTGTCAAAGCCGGCCTGAACGAGATCACTCTCTCCATGCACGGCACACGCCAGGAAACATACGAGCATCTGATGACCGGAGCAAAATTCAGCAATCTCCTGACATTATTAAATATAATACAGGGTATCAAAAAAGAACACCCAAAGTTCCGAGTAAGAGTAAACTTCACCGTAAACTCTCTGAACGTGCATGATCTGGAGGGATCCGGATTCTGGGACATCTGGCCTGAAGGCCTGCAGCCGGACATCGTGCAACTGCGGCCCGTGCAGAAACTTGGAGAAAGCGCATGGACGGACTTCGATCCACGCCCTCTGAAAGAACATTATGACACATCAATCGGCTCTGTAGCAGCCAAATGCCAGCACAAAGGCATCACATGCATAGCCCCGTCAAAGCACCAGATAGACGAGGTGGCCACACCGCAGGATGGAGTCAGCGCCATGATTGAAGATATTACTTATTGCTATGTGTCGCCACGCGAATGCTACAAGCCGGACTTCAATCCGGCCACAGACACATTTGAAATCTATCACAGACGTCACCGCACAGCCCACAGACTTTTCCGCGCAGCATTCTCACGCAAACTCCGCGACCGCGGACGCCACATATCCAAGAAACTGAACTACACTGTAAAATAAAGTTTTTTTTGGCCGTGTAAACAGGAATTATTACTTTTGCGACAATCAAAACTTCACAATATATTATGTTAAGCGACAAAATTCAAGCTGCTCTCAACGAGCAAATCAATGCCGAACTCTGGTCGGCATATCTTTATCTGTCAATGGGCATGTACTATGAGCACAAAGGTCTGCCCGGCGTTGCAAACTGGTTTAAAATCCAGTTCAAAGAAGAACAGGCCCACGCCGAAATCTTCATGAACTACCTGAACCGCCGCGGTGCGCGCGTTGTCCTCAAACCCATAGCGGAAGTTCCGGTTGACGGATGGGATACTCCGGCCGATGTGTTTAAGGCTACCTTGTCCCATGAGCAGACCGTGACAGCTCTTATCAACAATCTCTATGCGATGGCGGAAGCCGAGCACGACTATGCTACCCGCGACTGCCTTACATGGTTTGTCAACGAGCAGGTTGAAGAAGAAGAAAACGCCCAGGCGCTGATCGACAAGTTCACCCTTGTGGGCGACAACGGAATGGGTCTCTACACACTCGACCGTGAACTCGCAGCAAGAACATTCGTTGCACCGGCCATTCTCACCAAAGAATAACAGAAATAGATTTTCTCACATAACAATATATAGAAGACGGGGTATTGTGCCCCGTCTTTGTCAACTATCAAACATCCTCTCAGAATGTCAACCAACACCACTGACAACCAGCGCAAGATCACGACCATCCGTCTCGCCCAGATGAAAGAGCAAGGCGAGAAAATCTCAATGATCACAGCCTACGACTATTCCATGGCGACTCTCATGGATCAGGCCGGCATAGATGTGATTCTGGTAGGCGATTCAGCCGCCAATGTCATGGCCGGCCACTCCACCACGCTGCCAATCACTCTCGACCAGATGATCTACCACGGACAATGCGTGGTGCGCGGCGTGAAACGTGCCATGGTTGTGGTGGATCTTCCCTTCGGATCATATCAGGGCAATCCCGACGTCGCGCTGGCATCAGCCATACGCATCATGAAGGAGACCGGGGCCGAAGCAGTGAAAATGGAAGGCGGTGAAGAGATTCTCGACGGAGTCAGGCGCATCCTTTCCGCCGGTATTCCGGTAATGGCTCATTTAGGTCTCACGCCACAAAGCATCAACAAATTCGGCACCTACAACGTGCGGGCCAAATCCGACGCCGAGGCCCAGAAACTGAAACACGACGCCCTGATGCTTCAGGAAGCCGGCTGCTTCGCTCTGGTTATGGAGAAAATCCCAGCTGTGCTCGCCACCGAAGTCTCGTCGTCGCTCTACATACCGACAATCGGCATAGGCGCCGGCGCCGGAACGGACGGACAGGTGCTTGTGATGCAGGACATGCTCGGAATCAATCAGGGCTTCTCGCCGAAATTCCTCCGCCGCTATGCCGACCTGGCCACTGAGATAAAAAATGCCGTGGGCAATTACATCAACGACGTCAAGTCCGGCGATTTCCCCAACGACAGCGAGCACTATTAAGTCATATTGACACTTTTTATTTGGCGTGTCCGAATTATTTTGTGTAAATTAGCGCTCTGAACTGACATTAACAAAACCAATAACCAAAGAATACACCCATCAGATAATGGCAAAAGTCGTTATAATCGGAGCTGGCGGCGTAGGCACCGTCGTAGCCCACAAATGCGCCCAACACCCTGAAGTGTTCGGTCCTATTGTGATCGCGTCACGTACAAAAAGCAAATGCGACGCCGTAGCCGATTCCATACGCAAAGCCGTGCCACAGGCTCCCGAGATCTACACCGACCGTGTGGATGCTGACAGCGTTCCTGAGCTTGTGGAACTGCTCAACCGCCACAAGCCCGTGCTTGTCATCAACGTAGCCCTCCCCTATCAGGACCTCACGATCATGGACGCATGTCTGGAATGCGGGGTCAATTATCTCGACACGGCCAACTATGAGCCGAAAGACGAAGCTCATTTCGAATACAGCTGGCAGTGGGCCTATCGCGAACGCTTCGAGAAAGCCGGCCTGACCGCCATTCTCGGATGCGGCTTCGACCCGGGAGTAAGCGGCGTGTTCACCGCATACGCAGCCAAGCACCATTTCTCAGAGATGGAATATCTCGACATCGTCGACTGCAATGCCGGAGACCACGGAAAAGCTTTTGCCACCAACTTCAACCCCGAAATCAACATCCGGGAAATCACTCAAAACGGACGCTACTGGCAGGACGGCAAATGGGTGACCACCGGACCGCTGGAGATACACGGATCTCTCACCTACCCGCGCATCGGCGCGCGTGAAAGCTATCTGCTCTATCACGAAGAACTGGAATCCCTCGTCCAGAACTATCCCACGATCAAGCGTGCCCGTTTCTGGATGACATTCGGACAGGAATATCTCACCCATCTGCGCGTGATCCAGAACATAGGCATGGCCCGCATCGACGAAGTGGACTATAACGGCACCAAGATCGTTCCTCTCCAGTTCCTCAAAGCCGTATTGCCCAATCCGCAGGACCTTGGCGAAAACTACCACGGAGAGACATCCATCGGCTGCCGCATATCCGGCAAAGACAAGAACGGCAATCCGCTCACATACTACATATACAACAACTGCAGCCACGAAGCGGCCTACCGCGAGACAGGCATGCAGGCAGTGAGCTACACCACCGGAGTCCCCGCCATGGTGGGCGCCATGATGTTCCTTACCGGAGAATGGGTGAAACCCGGCGTACACAATGTCGAGGAATTCAATCCGGATCCGTTCCTTCAACAACTCGCCACCGACGGACTTCCCTGGGAAGAGATCATCGGCGGAGACCTCGAAGTGGACAAACTGTAAACGGAGTTTATGTATTACCAGAACTCTATCATAGCAACAATAACTCTTAACTTTTTCTGATCCCCATGAACAAACCTTATGTTCTCGGCATTGACATAGGAGGCACCAACACCGTCTATGGAATAGTTGATGCCCGCGGCACTGTGATAGCATCAGGAGCCATCAAGACCAAAAAGCACGAAATCTTCAACGATTATATCAACGAACTTCACGAAGAAGTGACAAAACTGCTTGTGGCCAACGACGCCGTAGGCAAAATCTTCGGCATCGGAGTCGGCGCCCCCAACGCCAATTTCTACACAGGCAACATCGAGGACGCGGCAAATCTGCAATGGAAAGGCGTGTTGCCGCTGGGACGCACACTGGAAGAGAAGTTCGGCATTCCGGTAGCCGTGACCAATGACGCCAACGCCGCAGCCATCGGCGAAATGACATACGGCGCAGCCCGTGGCATGAAAGACTTCATTATGATCACCCTCGGCACCGGAGTAGGCTCCGGAATCGTATGCGGAGGACAGATGATCTATGGAGCTGACGGCATGGCCGGCGAACTCGGACATACTATAGCACGCCGCGGTGGACGTCCGTGCGGCTGCAGCCGCAAAGGCTGCCTGGAAACATACTGCTCGGCAACCGGAGTGGTGCGTTCGGCGCTTGAATTTCTGGATGCGCAGGCTTCCGTTCCGTCGCTTCTGAGAAACATTCCCTCTGACGAACTGACATCAAAAGACGTATATGACGCCGCCAAAGCAGGCGATGCCATTGCCCTCAGCGTGTTTGAATTCACCGGGCGTATTCTCGGCGAGATGCTGGCCGACTTCGCAGCATTCACATCGCCTGAGGCCTTCATAATCTTCGGAGGCCTGGCCAAGAGCGGAGAAATGCTCATGAAACCGCTTAAGGAATCATTCGAAGCCAACCTTCTCAGCTACCAGAAAGGCAAGATACGGATACTGCTGTCCGAACTGAAAGAAGCTGATGCTGCCGTGCTCGGCGCAAGCGCCCTCGGCTGGGAAGCAAAACCCTCCACACCCGCCTGATTTCAATTAGATGACTTTCGCAGAAAAAGCTTACGATATATTCAGTGACGCCACAAGTTCATATCATGTGGCCGACCACGTTGACGCACCTTCATCGAACCCTCATCCCGAGGGTTCGATAGAAGCCGTGCTATGGGCAAAAAACTACATTGACGCCGTCCAGTGGCATCTTGAAGACATAATCCGCGACCCCGACATCGACCCGGTGGAGGCATTGGCCATAAAACGCCGCATAGACAAATCCAATCAGGACCGCACGGACATGGTGGAGGAACTCGACACATTCTTCCGCTCTAAATTTGCCGACGTGAGCCCGCTGCCCGACGCCACCATCAACACCGAAAGCCCGGCATGGGCACTTGACCGCCTGTCTATTCTCGCGCTCAAAATTTACCACATGCAGGCAGAGACGTCGCGCGACGACGCCGACAGCGCCCATCGTTCCAGATGCGCGGCCAAACTGGATGTGCTCACCGAGCAGCGTGCAGACCTCATATCGGCAATAGACCGTCTTCTGGACGACATCGCCGCCGGCCAAAAGTATATGAAGGTGTACCGGCAAATGAAGATGTACAACGATCCGGACACCAACCCCGTGCTTTATGGCGGCAAACAGTGACGATGACATAGACATACGTTCAGAGGCCCGCCGGCCGCACTCCGACACGGAACGCGACTTCGAGAAGGCGCTCCGCCCCTCGCTGTTCGGTGCATTCAGTGGTCAGGAAAAAATTGTAGAAAATCTGAAAATATTCGTCCAGGCCGCCCGTATGCGAGGAGAGGCTCTGGACCATACATTGTTGCACGGTCCTCCCGGTCTCGGCAAAACCACACTCAGCGGCATCATCGCCAATGAGCTGGGTGTAGGCATGAAAGTGACATCCGGACCTGTGCTCGACAAACCCGGCGATCTGGCAGGCATACTGACATCGCTTGAGGAAAACGATGTGCTTTTCATTGACGAGATACATCGTCTAAGTCCCGTGGTGGAGGAATATCTGTATTCCGCCATGGAGGACTATAAGATCGACATAATGATCGACAAAGGGCCGGGCGCTCGCACCGTGCAGCTCACGCTGTCGCCATTCACACTGGTGGGGGCCACTACCCGCAGCGGACTGCTCACGGCTCCGTTACGCGCACGTTTCGGCATCAATTTCCATCTGGAATATTATGATCATGAAGTGCTTGAACGGATCATACTCCGGTCGGCCGAGCTGCTTGGCATCGGCTGTTCGGCGGAAGCAGCCCATGAAATAGCGCTGCGCAGCCGCGGCACACCACGCATCTCCAACGCCCTGCTGCGGCGTGTGCGCGATTTTGCCCAGGTCAAAGGATCAGGGAAAATAGATCCGGAAATAGCCCGGTATGCACTCGAAGCCCTCAATATAGACCGATACGGCCTTGACGAGATTGACAACAAACTGCTGCGCACTATCATTGATAAATTTGGCGGAGGTCCAGTTGGCCTGACTACGATAGCCACTGCCATCGGTGAGGATCCTGGCACTGTCGAGGAAGTCTATGAACCTTTCCTTATCAAGGAAGGTTTTATAAAACGTACTCCGAGAGGACGTGAGGTGACAATGCTTGCCTACACTCACCTCGGACGCACACCTCTGTCATCAGAACCGACTCTTTTCAGCTAAAAAACAACAATTCACCCATGCCATGGCAGGAGAAGTAAAATCACTGGCCAAAGACACGGTAATATACGGCTTGAGTTCCATCGTCGGCCGGTTTCTCAACTGGCTGCTGGTGCCGTTGTACACGGCAAAACTCGCCACAGGACAATACGGCATAGTAACCAACGTCTATGCCTACGTCGCGCTGTTGCTCATAATTCTCACTTACGGCATGGAAACGGGCTTTTTCCGTTTCATAAACCATGAGAAGTGTAAAGATCCGATGACGGTCTATTCCACCTCACTCATATCTTTGGCCGCCACTTCCACTGCATTCATCATCTTACTGTTCATATTTCTGACCCCCATAAGCCGCGCGCTTGACTGTGCAGACCATCCGTCATACATAGCCATGATGGGTGTGGCTGTTGCCGCAGACGCATTTATGGCCATTCCGTTCAGCTATCTTCGCTATCAGAAGCGACCTATGCGTTTCGCCATGCTACGGTGTGTCAACATAGGGCTGAACATCGGATTGAACCTGCTGTTTTTCTTCGTCTTGTATGACCCGTCGCTGGGAGTGGGATACATTTTCTTTGCCAATCTCATCAGCTCTCTGCTGATGCTGCCGTTGCTGTTGCCGCAACTAACCGGATTCAAATACCGTCTTGACCCTAAGCTGCTCAAGGAGATGCTTGTCTACTCCCTGCCCCTTCTTGTGCTCGGCATTGCAGGAATCATGAACCAGAATCTCGACAAAATACTCTATCCGTATCTTGTCGCAGACAAGGCCGTAGCCATGTCTCAACTCGGCATATACGGAGCATGCTGCAAGGTGGCATTGGTGATGATGATGTTCACCCAGGCATTCCGGTTTGCATACGAGCCGTTCATATTCGCGCAAAACCGTCGCGAAGGAGGAGACAAACTCGACGCCTACTCCTCGGCGATGAAATATTTCGTGGTGTTCGGGCTGGTGATATTCCTGACCGTGATGTTCTATATGGATATTCTGCGCCATTTCATAGCTCCGGCCTATTGGAACGGACTGCAATGCGTGCCGGTGGTCATGATAGCCGATCTGTTTTTCGGGGTCTTTTTCAACCTCTCGCTGTGGTATAAACTGACCGACAGAACAATCTGGGGCACATGGTTCTCCCTTATCGGCTTAGCCATAACGATAGCTCTGAACGTCATTCTGGTACCTCGCATAGGATACATGGGATGCGCATGGGCGGCATTTGCCTGCTACGGCATCATGATGGTGACGAGCTATTTCGTAGGCCGCGCCAAACATCCGTTGCGCTACCCTGTGAAAAGAATTCTCGCATACTTTCTGTTTGCCATGATCCTGTATGTGGCAGGCTCTGCCATCGACACAGGTTCGGCATGGCTCGACATGGCAGCCCGCACACCTCTGCTTCTTATCTACATTGCCGCAGTGGTCCGATTCGAACATATTCCGCTTCCACACAAATGAAAATCGTGATACTCTCCACATCGTCCGAATCCGGCGGCGCGGCAATAGCGTCGTCGCGCCTTGCCATCTCCTTGCGCTCGCTCGGACAGGATGTGAAAATGCTGACATTCTCAGGGACAAAACTGACCACGTTCCTGCCTGAACGCGTGGAGATATTCATGCGCAACGGATTCAGCAGAAAAGACCTTTTCAAAGTATCGACCGCAAGGTTCGGGAAGTCCGTCGCGGAGCATCCCGATGTACGCGAAGCGGATGTGATCCTTCTCGGATGGATCAACCAGGGATTTTTATCCCTCGGCGAGATAGCCCGACTGGGCAAGCCTGTGATATGGACCATGCACGATATGTGGTGCATGACCGGTATATGCCATCACGCACTCGGATGCCGTAATTTCCATGAACAGTGCGGCAACTGCCGGTTCATCCACGGTCCGGCTCACCGAAAGAACGATCTTTCTCACAAAATCTGGCAGAAAAAAAACGGATTATACAAATCCGTCCCCATTCACTTCGTTGCCGTAAGCCGATGGCTTGCCGATCAGGCTGCAGCCAGTTCCCTGCTGGGCAAAATGCCTGTTCATGTAATTTCAAATCCGCATCCGGTCGACGACTACCGGGCAAAAGCGGGCGAGGAAAACATAGTGGTGATGGGAGCTGCCCGGCTCGATGACCCCATAAAAGGTCTCGACATGGCCATCGACGCTCTCAATTCCGTCTATGACGAAGGGGTGAGATGTTCGGCAGAGTTTTTCGGCGCTATACGCAATCCCAATCTACTGCGGCGTCTACGCATACCGTATAAATGGCGGGGTCAGATAGCTGGCGACGACCTGCGGCGTCTCTACGCCCGTGCGTCGGTTGTGCTCAATTCCTCGCATTACGAGACGTCAGGCAATACGCTGATCGAGGGCATGGCTGCCGGAGCTGTCCCGGTATCCTTCAACCAAGGCGGGCAGACAGACATCATCGAGCACCTGCATACAGGCTATCTGGCCAAATACCCTGACACATCCGATCTGGCCCGAGGTCTGCGCTGGGCACTGAAATCGGATATTCAACCGGAATTATTGCATGAATCCGCCGCACAAAAATTCAGCGCCGACCATATAGGACAACAATATCTCAAAATAATAGACCGCATTGTCAATGAAAAAAAATAATCTTATAGCAACTGTTTTCGCAATGGCGGCGCTGAGCGCGTCAGCGATCACCCCTCAGCCATCGTCAATCTCTTTTATTGAAAACGCCAAACCGCTGAAACTCGGCAAAGAGACCACCGTCAGAATCATCGGCGCAGAATCATCGGACAGCATCCGGCTTGCCGAATACATGTCTGCTCATGACTTCACCGTAGTTCCGACCAAAAAGAAAGCACAAGTATCGCTGTCCATAGATCAGCAACTTGGCCACGAAGCATACAATCTCCACGTAAACAACAAAGGCGTGAGCATTTCCGCGTCTTCAGGTGCCGGCCTATTCTACGGAATCCAGACGCTGATGGATCTGCGCGACGATTACAGCAAAAGCATACCGGCACTCAGCATCAGCGACTCTCCCAGATTCGCCTACCGCGGAATGATGCTCGACATAAGCCGCCATCCACGCGACAAAGAATTCATATTAAAACAGATCAGGGCAATGGAGCGGCTAAACCTCAACCGGCTTCACCTGCACCTGACCGATGCCGCAGGCTGGCGCATAGAGAGCGAGAAATACCCCAGACTGAACACCGTGGCTTCATGGCGTCCGGAGGAAACATGGAAAGAATGGAACGCGGGAGGAAACCTCTACGGTGGCACCCACGGCGGATTTCTGACCAAAGAGGAACTCAAGGAGATAGTGGACTACGCCGCCGACAGGTACATTACGGTGATTCCGGAAGTGGAAATGCCGTCGCACTCTGAAGAGGTGTTTGCCGCATATCCCATGCTGTCATGCACACACACCGACAAAGGTTGTTCGAATTTCTGTGCCGGCAGCGAAGCTACGTTTGAATTCATTCAGGAACTTCTCGACGAAGTACTTGAAATATTCCCGAGCGAATACATCCACATAGGCGGCGACGAAGCCCCCAAAGGGCAATGGACCGAATGCGACGCTTGCCGTAAACGCATGGCCGACGAAGGCCTTGCATCACCCGAACACCTGCAGTCATATTTCATCAGACGCATACAGGACTACCTTTCCGGCAAAGGGCGGAAAGCGATAGTGTGGGACGACGCGCTCGAAGGGGACGGACCGTCGGAATCTGCCGTGATCATGTCATGGCGCGGCACCGAACCCTCATCCGTGTCACTTCCCGTGATCCTCTCACCAGGACGATACTGCTATCTGGACTCATATCAGGACGCACCGTCCACCCAGCCCGAAGCCATAGGCGGCTACACGTCTCTGTCTACTCTCTACGACTATGACCCCGATCCTGCAGCAGTAGGCTTTCAAGGCAATCTGTGGTGTGAATACATACCCACAGACTCACATGCCGAATACATGCTCTACCCACGTATGCTGGCAGTCGCAGAAACCGCATGGACTCCGGCAGAACGGAAAAACGCTGACGATTTCAGGCGCAGGGCCATATCGGAATCCGAGCGTATGAGAACGGAGGGATTCACCGTATTCGACCTTAACACCGAAGTGGGCAACCGCCCTGAAGCCCAAACGCCGGTGGATCATCTGGCAAAAGGGAAAAAAGTCACATATCTTTCCCCTTATTGGAAAAACTATCCCGCAGGAGGAGACTCGACACTCGTCGACGGTCTGCGCGGCGGATGGAACTACAGCGACCGACTCTGGCAGGGCTTCCTCTCTGCCGATTCAGACGAGCGTGTCGACGTGCTCATCGACCTTGGCGCGGAAACACCAATACAAGAAATCTCTGCCACATTCATGCAGATATGCGGACCTGACGTGTGGTTTCCGGAACATGTGACGATATACGCCGGAAATAATCCTGACGATCTCACAGAACTCACGAGTATAAATCACACACAAATCGCTGACACCGAAGTAAGTTTCCGCGATTTCGGATGGAAAGGCTCGGCAACCGCACGCTATGTGCGCTATCGCGCCACTGCCGCCAAAGGTGTGATATTCATTGATGAGATCATAGTGCGCTGACCCCTGTAAACATCCGTATTCTTCATATGTTATGCAGCATGTTTGTTGTTTATTACATTGAAAAAAACTACTTTCGTGGCTAATCAACCCCCAAAACAAGACGATTTTCGAGAAATATAATCAAACAACATTCCAAAATATACAATGAGCTACTTAAAATTTGATAAGAGCCTGATGATCAACCTGGAGCAATCTCTTGCAAAAGAAATGCTCCGCACCAATCAAACCGGAGCTTATCACTGTACGACGGTAGTAGACTGCAACACTCGCAAACAACACGGCCTGCTGGTGGTACCTGTTCCTGAATTGGACCCGACCGGCAGCTACGTGTTACTGTCATCATTGGACGAGACCGTAATACAGCACGGAGCACCGTTCAATCTTGGCCTGCACCGCTACAGCGGCGGAGTCTACAATCCAAAAGGGCACAAATATATCCGCGAATTTGACTGCGAAAGTGTGCCACGCACCACATACCGTGTGGGAGGTGTGATCCTCACCAAGGAAAAAATCTTCATATCCAACGAAAACCGCATTCTGATCCGCTATACGCTCGTCGAAGCGCATTCGGCCACCACACTGCAATTCCGTCCTTTCCTTGCGTTCAGAGAGGTGAATTCTCTGGTACAGCAGAACGGAGCCATCAACAGCCAGTGTCCCGAATGCAAAAACGGTGTCAGTTGCTGCCTGTATCCGGATTATCCCCGCATGTACATGCAGTTCAACCGCAAGCCCGAATGGGTATATGACCCACACTGGTATAACGGCATAGAATACGTGAAAGATCTTGAACGCGGCGTTCCCTACACTGAAGACCTCTGGGTGCCCGGATATTTCTCCATCCCTATCAAAAAAGGCGAAAGCATCGTGTTTTCAGCCGGACTCAGCGAGGTAAGCCCCAGATCTCTCACCCGAATGTATGAGGAAGAGGTAAAGGCCCGTACCCCACGCAGCAGTTTCTACAACTGCCTGAAAAATTCGGCCAAGCAGTTCTACATAAAGAACGGCAAAAACGAATACATGCTGTCAGGCTATCCGTGGGGAAAAGTTCTGGCCCGCAACACATATATGTCGCTCCCAGGCAATACCCTCGCAATAGATCATCCTAAGGATTTCGAAGCAATCACATCCACAGCCAACCGTGCTCTCGAGCGATTCATGGACACCGGCGAGACAGACCGGACCATACTTGGCATCGAGCAGCCTGACATACCGCTGTGGGCCTTGTGGAGCATACAGCAATATGCCAAAGCCATAGGACTCGACAGCGCCAGAACACACTACACCGAATTCACCGCACGTGTGCTGGACTACATTCTTGACGGAAGGCACCCCAACATATACGTAGACGGCACAACCGGCCTTATCAGTTCCAACGGCGAGACCCAAGCCGCGTCATGGATGTATTCACAGGTTGGAGGAAAACCCGTGAACCCGCGCACCGGCCTTCTTGTGGAAAACAACGCGCTGATGTATAACGCGCTGCTTTTCGGCGCATCGCTGGCCGAGGGCAACCCCGGTCTGGAAGACGCACGCGCACGGTGGACCGCACAAGCCGAAAAGATGAAGCAGCCGTTTATCGACACATTCCTCAACGGCTACGGCTATCTTTACGACTTTGTCAACGGTTCGTATTCGGACCCTTCCGTACGTCCCAACATGGCCATAGCCATAGGGCTCGACTACTCGCCGCTCGACAGACGCCAGCGCAAAGGAGTGCTGGACGTGGTCACCCGCGAACTGCTCACACCGAAAGGACTGCGCACACTGTCGCCTAAAAGCTACGGCTACCGCCCCTTCTACGTAGGATCGCCCGAAGAACGGGAACTGGCCATGCACAACGGACCGTCGCGTCCATGGCTCATCAGTTTCTATGCCGACGCATACATACGTGTGTTCGGACTCAGCGGAGTGAGCTACATAGACCGTATGCTCATCGGCTTTGAAGACGAAATGAGCCAGGGATGTATAGGCTCCCTGTCACAGCTCTACGACGCCAATCCGCCGTTCAACGGCCGCGGCACGATCAGCCATGCCACAAATATAGCAGGAGTGCTGCGCACACTGCGAATGCTCAAGAAACTTAATCCGTTCTAACCCCTCAGACATAAGCAAAATGAAAGCACTAATGTTCGGGTGGGAATTTCCACCTCATATCTTAGGCGGATTAGGCACCGCCAGCTACGGCCTTACACAAGGCATGTGGCAGTGCGGCGACATGGACATCACATTTGTCATCCCCAAACCCTTCGGCGATGAGGACCGCCACTTCGCCAATATCATCGGAACGTCACAGATTCCTGTCGCATGGCGCGACGTGAGCCGCGACTATGTGGAGCAGCGAATAGGCAATGTCATGAATCCCGACCTCTATTTCAGACTGCGCGACCATATATATGCCGACTTCAACTATATGCGTACAAATGATCTCGGCTGTATTGAATTCTCCGGACGCTATCCTGACAATCTGCTGGAAGAGATCAACAATTACTCCATCACAGCGGGAGTGATAGCCCGCACGCTTGATTTCGACATCATCCACTCCCACGACTGGCTGACGTATCCTGCCGGAATCCACGCCAAGCAGGTCACAGGAAAACCGCTTGTGATCCATGTCCACGCCACAGATTTCGACCGTTCCCGCGGCAATGTCAACCCCACAGTATTCAATATCGAGCGTGACGGAATGCTCAACGCCGACCATATCATCACAGTGAGCAACCTCACACGCGCCACCGTGATCGACAAATACGGCATCGATCCTGCCAAAGTCACCACAGTGCACAACGCAGTCACTCCGTTATCGCCCGAACTGCTCAATGTGGAGGTTACGCGTCCCAAAGAGAAAGTGGTCACTTTCCTCGGACGCATCACCATGCAGAAAGGTCCTGAATATTTCGTGGAAGCCGCGGCCAAGGTACTGCGTCTCTGCCACAACGCGCGCTTTGTCATGGCCGGATCAGGCGATATGATGGACAAGATGATAAATCTGGCTGCGGAACGCGGCATTGCCGACAGATTCCACTTCCCCGGATTCCAGAAAGGCAAGCAAGTCTATGAGATGCTTAAGGCCAGCGACGTCTACATCATGCCATCCGTATCTGAACCTTTCGGCATATCTCCGCTCGAAGCAATGCAGATGGGGGTGCCGTCAATCATATCCAAACAGAGCGGATGCGCTGAAATTCTCACCAATGTCATCAAAACCGACTACTGGGATATCGACGCCATGGCAAACGCCATATATTCGATCATCACATATCCCGCAATGCACACTCAGCTCAAGGAAGCCGGGCTTGCAGAAGTAAACCAGATCACCTGGGACAAGGCCGGACAAAAAGTCATCGACATATACAATCAAGTTCTCAACCGTCAATAACCATTCTAATATAAGCCTCCACCCATGAAAGCAATCAACTTCTGTTTTCAGATCCACCAGCCTTTCAGACTAAAGAGATACCGTTTTTTCGACATTGGCAACGACCATTACTACTATGACGATTTTGCCAATGACGACATTCTCACACGCATTGCCGCACGCTCATATATGCCTGCCGCAGAAACCCTGCTGCGCATGATCAAGGAGACGAACGGAAAATTCCGTTTCTCGATAGCCATATCAGGCGATGCTCTCGAACAATGCGAACAATACGCACCTGAATTCATCGACATACTAAAAAAACTCGCCGACACCGGCAATGTGGAATTCCTCGGCATGCCGTATCCGAACTCACTGGCATCGGTAGCCGATCCTGAAGAATTCGCATATCAGGTGAAGATACATTCGGATAAAATCCACGAACTGTTCGGACAGCGGCCCAAGGTCCTGCGCAACACTGAACTTATCTATTGCGACGAGATGGCTCCGCAATTCCTCGAACTCGGTTTCAAAGGTGCGGTGACCGAAGGCGCGAAGCACATCCTCGGATGGAAGTCGCCAAACTATATATACTCCGCGGCATCGGCGCCCAAACTCAAACTGTTGCTTGATAATATCAAACTGACAGAGGACATAACCCGCCGTTTCTCCGACAGTAACTGGGAGTCATATCCTCTCACCGCTGACAAATATATCGACTGGATCGCAGCCACTCCGCAGGAAGAGCAGATCATCACTCTCTGCATGAATCTGGACACATTCGGCGAGCTCCAGCCGCGCGAGACCGGCATATTCCAGTTCCTGGAAGCCCTGCCGCGTTTCGCGGCCGAACGCGGCATTGAATTCTGGACTGCATCAGAAGCCCTCAGCAAGCTCAAAGCAGTCGACTCTCTCAGCGTGATGCACCCCATCAGCGCCGTGGACGAGAGCCATGACATGAGCGCATGGCTGGGCAACCGGCTGCAGAACGAAGCCTTTGCCAAACTGTATTCCGTAGCGGAGCGCGTGCGGCTGTGCGATGACCGCAGACTGAAAATGGACTACCTGTATCTGCAAGGCTCCGACCATTTCTACTACATGAGCACAAAAAATATGGCCGACGGAGCGGCACACGCCAACTTCTCGCCATACGAGACTCCCTATGCTGCCTTCACAAACTACATGAATGTCCTTGCCGACTTCATAGTGCGCGTAGAGGAGCAATATCCCATGTCCATCGAGAACGAGGAACTCAACTCTCTGCTCACCACCATCCGCAACCAGGCCACCGAAATAGAAAGCCTGAACAAGGAGGTGACATCCTTACGTCTCAACATCGAGCAATTCAACGTGGAGCATACCCTGCGCAACGACAGCAAAAAAAGCGCCAAAGTCAAATCCGAAACGGTAAATCCCGAACTCGTGGAAGATGTCAAGGCTACGGAAGTAAAACCCAAGGCAAAGCGCACATACAAGCCTCGCGCTAAAAAAGCCTGACAAGATAATAGCATATCCTTACCGGACGCGCTGAATTCAGATTCAGCGCGTCTTTTTTTCTCCAATATGCGCTTCTTTGCGACCGGAAGCAGGTCCAGCTTAAAGTCCACTATGCCCATATCATCATATAAGATATGCTATCGCACAGGATTTATCCAAACCTGACAAAATGAGTTTTTTCATCAATGCCGGCGCTCATTACCCAAATTCTTAGTATCTTTGCGGGTTAAATTCCGCGACTTCCCTATTTTGAACGCCCGGCCATACTCCATATTATTGATCACAGTCCTGCTTCTATGCGCAATCGCTCTTCCGATAAGCGCACAGGATTCCATAACGTTACGCACAGACTCCCTTCTGACAACAGCCGTCGCTGATTCGGCCAAGGTCTCCACATCGCGGATACGCCGGGAGAAAGTGGATCTGGATCATCAGGTCGTTTTCTCGTGTTCGGACTCAATGATAATGATCGGAAGAAACACGGCGATGATGTTCGGAGACAGTCAGGTGGACTATGGTGACATCTCCCTGAAATCCGCCAATATCGAACTCGACTTGGGCACATCGCAGGTCTATGCCTACGGAGCCACAGACTCGATCGGCGATCTTTCCGACACTCCAGTTTTCAAAAGCGGCAACGAATCATATCAGTCGGAGACGATGAGCTACAACTTCAAATCCGAACGCGGCTATATCACCAACGTCATCACCCAGCAAGGAGAAGGGTATCTCACCGGCGGCCAGTCAAAGAAAATGGACAACGGAGAGTTCTATATAAAAGACGGCCGTTACACCACGTGCGACAACCATGACTCCCCACACTTCCACTTTCAGCTCACCAAAGCAAAAGTAAAGCCCAAATCCAACATTGTGACCGGTCCGGCCTACATGGTGCTCGCCGGCCTGCCGCTGCCGATAGCCGTGCCGTTCGGCTACTTCCCGTTTACTGAAAAATATTCCAGCGGCGTGATTTTTCCGACATTCGGCGATGACTACAACCGCGGCTTCTATCTCGACAACGGCGGGTACTATTTCGCAATATCCGACAATATCGACCTTGCCCTGACCGGACAGATATACACAAAAGGATCCTGGGGGCTTTCCGCCCGTTCGACCTATATGAAGCGATACAAATTCTCCGGCAATTTCGCCGCTTCATTTCTGAAATCCGTCAACGGCGAAAAAGGAAGTCCCGACTACTCCACAGCCACAAACTTTCAGGTCATGTGGAGCCATCAGCAGGACTCCAAAGCAAACCCCAACCTGACATTTTCCGCATCGGTCAACTTCGCCACAAGCGGATATTCACGCAACGACGTGAACTCCTACTACAACTCCTCATTCACCGAAAACACCAAAAGCTCCTCAATATCGCTGTCATACCGTTTCCCGGGGTCAAAATGGTCTCTGTCCACCACCGCTACCATCAACCAGCGGTCGTCAGACGGCACCATGGCAGTCTCGTTCCCCAACATCAACATCACAATGTCGCAGATCGCCCCGTTCAAGCGCAAGAAAGCCGTAGGAGCCGAGCGCTGGTACGAAAAGATCAAGCTGTCATATTCCGGACAACTCCAGAACTCACTTACTGCCAAGCAAGAGGAGTTTTTTCACAAATCGCTTGTAAAAGACTGGCGCAACGGCATGCGTCACTCCATGCCTGTGTCAGCCACGTTTCAGGTATTCCGATACTTCAACGTGACCCCGTCGCTCAAGCTGACCGACCGCATGTATACATCCAAAGTCAGGCGACAATGGGATCCCAACGCATCGGCCGAAGTCTGCGACACGACCTATAGTTTCTACAACGTATGGGATTTCTCGGCGTCTGTGGCCATGTCAACAAAAATCTACGGATTTTTCCAGCCGTTGGCTTTTCTCGGCGATAAAGTGAAAATGATCCGCCATGTGCTCACGCCATCCATATCGCTGTCCGCTTCACCGGATTTCTCATCACCGTTTTTTGGCTACTACGGACGTTATGAGCGCCCCAATCCCGACGGATCCACCTCCACTCAGGTCTACTCGATGTTTCCTAACGCACTCTACGGAGTGCCCAACCGCGGCAAGACCGGCGCCCTGTCGATTTCATTGGCCAACAATCTCGAAATGAAAGTAAGGTCCGACAACGACTCGATCGGAGAGAAAAAAATATCACTGATCGAAAACCTGTCGCTGAGCCAAAGCTACAACTTCGCCGCCGACTCGCTGCGGTGGAGCAACCTCAACACATCCATTCTGCTCAGACTTGTCCGCAATTTCAACCTCAACCTGTCGGCCACATGGGACGTCTACACCTATAAGCTCAACCAATACGGCAACCCCTACCGTTGCAACGTGACGCGTCTTCAGGCAGGCAAAGGCTACGGTCGGCTGTCAAGCACAGGCACTTCGTTTTCCTACACATTCAACAACGGCACATTCGCCAAACTGTTCAAACGGAAGAAAAAAGGAGAGACAGACTCCGATGACACCAAATCTGACCGGAAACGCAAATCCTCCTCACAGACCGGCACTCCTGAAGGAGAAGAGGAATTCGATGCCGACGGATACATGGTGTGGAAATTTCCTTGGTCATTCTCTGTGAACTACTCCATCTCCTACGGCTACGGAGCATTCAACAAGCAAAAAATGGAATATGACGGCAAAATCACCCAGAACCTGTCATTTTCAGGCAATTTCAGCCCTACAGCCAATTGGAACATATCGTTCTCGGCGTCATATAATTTCGATCTGAAAAAAATCGCCTATATGAACTGCAACATAAGCCGTGACCTCCACTGCTTCACCATGACAGCCAGTTTCGTGCCTGTTGGACCGTACAAAAGCTATAATTTCCACATAGCGGTGAAATCATCCTTGCTGCAGGACCTGAAATACGACAAGCGCTCATCGTACTCAAACGGAGTACAATGGTACTGACCTGCGCACAAATTATCTGTGTATCAACATGGATAATTCACAAAAATACACTATCTTTGCCCGTACTAACACCAATCAAAACCATCAAAGCCAGATGACTAAAAATTTACTCGCATTTTCATTGTTGGCGGCATCAATGTTGACAGCCGCAACAGCACACGCAAAAGTAGAGCATCTCTTACCGTCTCCACAGCAGATCACCGCCACACAAGGCACATCTTTCAGGCTCAATCGCCCTGTCAACATATCCGATCCTACTGACTGCACTCTTCTCAAAGACCTTTTCAAGGCACACGGATGCGCAATCAGAGCCACCGGAGTTCCCGTTACCGTGACAATTGTCAACAGCATCGCCGGAGCATTCAACCACAATCTGGCCAATTACGACAACGAAGCATATAAATTAGACATAACATCCGACGCCGTCAATATCACGGCCGTCACTCCTGTTGGTGTGATCCGCGCCGCACAGACTCTCGCTCAACTCGCCGAAGGACATGAACCGGGGACGGAATGCCTTGAAGCCGTCAATATCACCGACTGGCCGGCCTTTAAACTCCGCGGCTTCATGCACGATGTGGGCCGTTCTTTCATCACCGTGGATGAAATTAAAAAGCACATTGAACTCCTGTCACATTTCAAAGTCAACACTTTCCACTGGCACCTTACGGAAAACCAGGCCTGGCGTTTTGAAGTCAAGGCATATCCGGCGCTCACCTCATCATCGTCCATGACCCGCTTCCCCGGCAAATTCTACACACAGGCCGACTGCCGCGAAGTCATGGCTGTGGCAAAAAAACACGGCGTTACCGTCATACCCGAAATCGACATGCCCGGCCATAGCGACGCATTTGTGCGCGCCATGGGATGCGACATGCAGTCCACTCAAGGCAAAGAAATACTTCTCAAAGTTCTTGAAGAAGTGGCGGAAGTATTTGCCGACGCGCCATATATCCATATCGGAGCCGACGAAAAAACGATCACAGACAACACCTTCCTGCCGACCATGACAGCCAAAGTCCATGCGCTCGGCAAGAAAGTGGTATGCTGGAACCCGATAAGCGGTGTGAGCATATCCGCCAATTCAGGTTTTGACATGACCCAGATGTGGAGTACATCCGGACGCGTCATCTCCGGCATGCCCAACATCGACTGCCGTTACAACTACACCAACCATTTTGACGTATTTGCCGACCTTGTGGGCATATATAAAAGTTCAATATACTATTCCGATCGCGGCACCGACGAAATCGCAGGTACTATTTCAGCTCCGTGGAACGACCGCAAGACCCCGTCACAGGAAGACATCATAGCCCAAAACAATTTCTATGCCAACGTGATCGCATCGGCAGAACGTGCATGGATCGGCGGAGGAAAGCAATATATAGAACAGGGCGGCACCACCCTTCCAAACTCCGGAGAGGAGTTTGAAGAATTTGCCGACTGGGAACGCCGCTTCCTGTTTCACAAGGCAAATTCTCTGAAAAACGAACCCATACCATACGTCAAGCAGACCAACGTGCGCTGGCACATCACCGATCCGTTCCCCAACGGCGGCAACTCATCGGCCGTTTTCCCGCCTGAAACCTCGATCTCGGCCGACGAATACGAATTCAACGGACAAAAATACGGTGTAGCCATGGCTACCGGCGCCGGAATCTATCTGCGCCACACATGGGGCGGAACAATCCCCTCGTTCTACGGCAAGACATACGATACCGGACACACCGCCTATGCCTATACATACGTATATTCACCGGAGACACAGACCGTAGGCGCACAGATCGAATTCCAGAACTACGGACGGTCAGAAAGAGACACGGCTCCCGACGCCGGCAAATGGGACCGCAAAGGATCCAGACTCTGGATCAACGACACCGAAATCCTCCCCCCGACGTGGACCAACACAGGCAAATCCATCAACAATGAAGTCGATCTCGGCAACGAAAATTTCTCGGCACGCCAACCGCTTCAGGTACAGTTAAACAAAGGATGGAACAAAGTGTTTATCAAACTGCCATACGTCAACGCATCAGGAGTACGGCTAAACAAATGGATGTTCACATTCGTCCTCACCGACACAGAAGGCCGCAATGCAGTGGACGGACTCATCTACTCCCCTACAAAATGCCTTGACGCGGCAGCGGAAAACGTGTCAAGTCTTCTCATGGAAATCAAATCATTCATCAGATCTGAAATCAGAGACGAGGTCGGATACTATGCGCCGTCGGAAGCATCGGAGTCTATGCTCACTGCCGTCAATCAGGTTCAGGAGACTTTAGACCAGAGCATGACTGAAGAGGAAAGAGCCGCACAACTCTCATCGCTCACCGCTGAATTCACCGAACTGAAGGCAACTTACAGAAACGCCGGAATCGTACAGCCCAAACAGGACATCTACTATTATCTTCACACTCCGAGCCGCGGATCCCGCTACCTCAGCTCCAACGGTGCCGGACAAGGAGCCACCGGCATCGAGACTCCGACCAAGTCCTCGGCATGGAAATTCGTCAAACGCACAGACAACACCTTCAACATGGTCAACTGCGCCGACGGATCATATCTGGCTCCGACGGCATCCAACAATACACAGATCAGCACCGCAGCTACAGCACCATCAAAAGGATGGACAATACAAGCCGCCAACACCACAGGTTCCGTCATCGTCACATCCGGCAACGTGCAGCTCAATCAGACCAACAGCGGACTCGGCTGGAAAATCTACAACTGGGGCGACGGCACCAACACCTCCGACGACGGCTGCAAATACATCTTCACAGCAACAGACCTGACATCCGACAGCGATCCGCAGACATGCCCGAAACCCCGTCTCGTCATCACCGACATAGAACTTGACGGCTCCGCCCCTTACCGCATAGCCGACGAACAGGCCGCAGGCATACTATCATCCGAGAAAAACACTTTTGCCATCGACTGCACCCCGTCGGCCACCCCTGCCGTGGCATGCTACGCGGCAGCCACACAGACCGGACACACATCGCGCTATTTCACATTCTCGATGCTCGACGGCAACCGTATCGGTCCACGCTATATCGGACAAAACGAACTTGAAGGCTGGTACACACAAAACGCCACCGTCACCGGCCGCCATCAGATTGTCCTTGTCAACGATCCGGCCGTAGGCTACTCTATCTACCTCGACGGATCAGCCATCCGCACCATCGACGTGTCTGCCCTCGGCGAATACGGACACATCCATTTCGGCAACGTAGACAATGCCGATGCCCTCTACCTCGGCGGTCTGGTCACTGCCGACAGTGAAAACAAATATCCCTTCACAGGCACTATCCACTCCGCACGTTTCTGGGACCAGTCACTCAGTGCGGCGGAAGTAGCTGCCATCGACTACACCGACAACAAAACGGACATCGGCTGCACAACCCCGCTCACAGATAAAAACGACATCAGAATCACCGTCGGAAGCGGCACTATTGACATCTCCGGCACCACCAGCCCGGCCACTGTCTACAATTGTCAGGGCACTATCGTGGCTGAAGGCATCAAGACCCTGTCGGTGCCATCCGGAATCCTGCTTGTAAAGGTTGGAAACGAAGTTTTTAAGGTGATAGTCAGGTAAAATTCCGTAAAAACGGGTAAAAACAAAAAAAATCATAAAATTTGTTTGTAAGTTCAATTTTTTACAATAACTTTGCACCGTTTTTGAAGCACAAAAATTGTTTTATAAATTAAATCAACAAAATCAAGATGAAAAAGTACATCCTCATGCTCGCTGTAGCATCGACCGCCGCTCTCGTAGCTTGCGGTAACAAGGAAGCTAACACTGAAGTTACTGAAGCTCCTACTGCAACTGAAGTTGTAGAGGAAGTTACCGAAACTGTAACTGACTCTCTCAGCGCTGCTGCCGACACTCTCGCCGCTGCTGCTGACAGCCTCAAAGCTGAATAATAACGAGTTCGCTCACACAAAATTGCCGGCCTGAACCATTCAGGACGGCTTTTTCTTTTTATCCCATGACCGTAAAGCAACTATCCTCACGCCTGCGCGACATGCTGGCCGCAAAATTCGATGCCGGCGAAGCGCGCGCCATTGAGCGGATCATAATCGAGCACTGCCTGAACATGTCGCCGGTCGATGCCGTTATCAAGGCCGATATGCAGATTCCTGATTTCACAGAAAACAAAGCTACAGGCATGGCTGAACGTGTGCGTAACGGCGAACCTGTGCAATACGTCGTGGGCCACGCCCGCTTCTGCGGTTTTGACTTCAAGGTCACACCTGCCGTGCTGATTCCACGCCCGGAAACGGCCCAGCTGGTGGATATGATCACCGACCGCCATTCCTATGAAAAAGACCTGCGCGTGCTCGACTGCGGCACCGGCTCGGGGTGTATAGCCATCACCCTGGCCCGTGCTCTTAAATTTCCGGAGGTAACCGCCATAGACATCAGCGCCGACGCTCTGGAGATAGCCCGCGAAAATGAATCTCGTATCGGAGCTGACATCATTTTCCGTCAGAAAGACATACTCTCGCTCGATCTTCCCGGCGAATGGGACGTGATAGTCAGCAACCCGCCCTATGTGCTCGAATCCGAACGGACGGCAATGGAATCTCACGTACTTGACCACGAACCGCACCAGGCTCTCTTTGTGCCCGACACGGACCCGCTGCGATTCTACAGCGCTATTCTCGCATATGCGTCGTCACATCTCGCGCAGCGCGGATCCGTCTACTTCGAGATAAACCCGATAGAAGCTGACCGATATTCCTCTCTGGCATCATCTTTCGGATTCCGCCACACAGACATCGTCACCGACATGTACGGCCGCAAACGCTTTGCCATAATCTCACGCCAATGAATCCACTGACTCCTGAACGGGCTCTTGCCCGACTGCAAGACCTATGCGCACGGTCCGAACAATGCACATCGGAAGCAATGGAAAAGTTGCGCAGATGGGGTATCGCAGGCCACAAGGCCGAAACGATCGTACAGCATCTGGTCGACACACGGTTTATAGACGACAGCCGCTATGCCCGGGCATTCGTCAGCGACAAATACCGCTATGCCCGCTGGGGACGCATAAAAATCATACAGGCACTCAGGCTTAAACGCATCGACCGCGATCTTATCGACGAAGCTCTGGCGGAAGAAATCGACGACGAAACATACATAGCCAACCTGTGCGCGCTTCTGCGTGCCAAATGCCGCACAATCGGCATGGCAGAAACCGAACCCGACCACATAGCACGACAAAAACTGATCAGGTTTGCCGCCGGACGCGGCTACGAACCATCGCTGATCATGGAACTGGTCCGCGATCCGGATTATTGGATGGACTCCGATGGGACTGATTGACGGACTGCTCAGTGTCATCTATCCAGAAGTCTGTGAAGTCTGCGGCACACCGCTTGTGAGCGGCGAAAAGATGATGTGTCTCGGATGCCATGCCGCCATGCCGCTCACCGGCTATCACAAGACCCCGGAATTCAACCAGCTGCACGAACGCACCATGTGCCATGCCCCAATACATCATGCCGACGCATGCTTCTTCTATGAACGTCTGTCGCCGTACTCCCGGCTGATCCATGCTGCAAAATACGAAAGCCGGCCTTCTATTGGCAGGCTGCTGGCCAAAGACCACGCCAGAATCACCGCTCCTACCGGATTCTTCGACGGCATAGACCTGATAGTCCCGGTGCCACTCGACCGTCTCAAGCTGATACGCCGCGGCTACAACCAGAGCCACCACATAGCACTCGGCATATCGGACATAACCGGCATACCCGTCGGCTCACTGCTCCGCGCACGCCGCCACCCGTCGCAGACAAGCAAAAACGCAGCCGGGCGTCTCGACAACGCACGCGGCACATTCAGCGTCGGTCAGCAAGAAGATGTTGCCCGCTATTCGCACATACTGATTGTCGACGACATAATCACCACCGGATCAACACTCTGCGCATGCGCCGAAGCCATCCACAGCGCATCGCCACAGACCTCCATATCGATTCTTACCCTCGCCGCCACACGGCTGTCATAATAAAGTTCTGACAAAAAAGTATCACAAACAAGTTACTGATACCTTTTATTAGGACTCATTGGTCTATCTTTGTTCTCACAAAACAAAATGGCCACAATCTCATCGACATATCAATCATACGAAATCCCGGTTACATCCGCGCTGGTAGCCACCTCCGACCCGAAACTACTCTCCCTGCTCTCCATGGCCTTACGACAGACAGGCATTGAAGTGCAGGAATTCCAGACCCTCTCAGGCATTCCGGAAAACGCAGACACTTATCGCCTGTTTGTGGTCGACGGCGACATCAAGCCCGGCAATGCCATAGAACTTTCACGCGATCTGCGGCGACAGCAGTCCACGGTCGACGCGGCCATAGTGCTGCTCTCGTTCGACGAAGCTATCGACGCCTACGACGCCGGGGTCGACATGGTAATGGCCAAACCAGTGTCCATCAACCTGTTCATGGCACGCATACGCTCCATACTCCGGCGTTACAATTCTTTCAGATAATGTTGCTGCCCGACTCCCTACACCCCGGTCTTCATGAAGCCGGATGCGATGAAGCCGGACGCGGATGTCTGGCCGGACCTGTATTCGCAGCCGCAGTGATTCTGCCGAAAGGATTCACCCACCCTTGGCTCAACGACTCCAAAGCGCTCACCGAACACCGCCGCGAACAAATGCGCGAGATCATCGAGCGCGAAGCCGTGGCATGGGCGGTGGCATCGGTCGACGCAGCCGAAATCGACCGTATCAACATACTCAAGGCATCGATCCTCGCAATGCACCGCGCACTGGACGCACTGACCCTCCGGCCGCAGTTCGTGGTAGTCGACGGCAACCAATTCACGGCATGGTCCAACGTGCCGCATCAGACCGTGGTGAAAGGCGATGCCAAAGTCGGCAACATAGCAGCGGCATCAATTCTGGCCAAAACCCATCGTGACGAATTCATACGTCAGGCCGCTTTACAATACCCCCACTACGGATGGGAATCCAACAAGGCATACCCCACTGCGGCACACCGTGCCGCCATCGCCGCCCATGGCCCCTGCCCTCTCCACCGGCTCACATTCCGGCTACTACCCGCGTCAACCACCGACTGACCCCACCCCCTCCCCGATATTATTTGGCAATAAATGCAGAATTGTGTAATTTTGCAAAAAAATTTCGACATTATAATTTATGGCAGTAGAACTCAAAGACCTCACCAAGCGGGCCGACAATTACTCGCAGTGGTATAACGACCTGGTCATCAAAGCCGACCTTGCCGAGCAGTCGGCAGTGCGCGGATGTATGGTAATCAAGCCTTACGGCTATGCTATCTGGGAAAAAATGCAGCAGCAGCTCGACCGCATGTTCAAGGAAACCGGTCATGTCAACGCTTACTTCCCGCTTCTCATCCCCAAATCATTCCTCTCGCGCGAAGCCGAACACGTGGAAGGATTTGCCAAAGAATGCGCCGTGGTGACACACCACCGTCTTAAAAACGCCCCCGACGGATCCGGCGTGGTGGTCGACCCCGATGCCCGTCTCGAAGAGGAACTGATCATACGCCCCACATCCGAAACCATCATCTGGAACACATATAAGAATTGGATCACATCCTACCGCGACCTGCCTATTCTGGTCAACCAGTGGGCTAACGTGATGCGGTGGGAAATGCGCACACGCATGTTCCTGCGCACGGCCGAATTCCTCTGGCAGGAAGGCCACACGGCCCATGCCACCTCCGAAGAGGCTCAGGCCGAAGCCGTGAAGATGCTTAACGTATACTCGGATTTTGCCGAGAAATACATGGCAGTGCCCGTGGTTAAAGGCGTCAAGACTGCCAACGAACGCTTTGCCGGCGCCATCGAGACCTACACCATCGAAGCGATGATGCAGGACGGCAAAGCCCTGCAGAGCGGCACCTCCCACTTCCTTGGCCAGAACTTCGCCAAGGCGTTTGATGTGAAATTTGTCAACAAACAGAACCAGCTCGAATACGTATGGGCCACATCATGGGGTGTGTCGACCCGACTGATGGGCGCCCTGATCATGACCCACAGCGACGACAACGGTCTGGTGCTTCCTCCGCACCTTGCCCCGATCCAGGTAGTGATCGTGCCTATCTACAAAAATGACGAACAGCTGGCCGAGATCTCCGCACGCGTAAATCCCATAATCGACGCCCTGAGAGCCAAAGGCATAAGCGTCAAATACGACGATGCCGACAACCGCCGTCCCGGATTCAAATTCGCAGACTATGAGCTCAAAGGTGTGCCCGTACGTCTGGCTATCGGCACACGCGACATAGCCAACGGCACCGTAGAAGTGATGCGTCGCGACACTCTGGAAAAAGAAGTCGACGCACTCGACTCCATCACCGAACGCATACCTGCCCTGCTCGAAGAAATCCAGACCAACATCTACAACAAGGCGCTCCGGCACCGCGAGGAAATGACCGTGAAAGTCGACACCTACGAAGACTTCAAAGCTGCACTCGAACGCGGAGGCTTCATCCTCGCGCATTGGGACGGAACGCCCGAAACCGAAGAACGCATCAAAGAAGAGACCAAAGCAACCATCCGGTGCATTCCTCTCGATGCTCCCGAGGAAGAAGGCGTGGACATGCTTACCGGCCGCCCGTCGCACCGCCGTGTGATCTTCGCCAGAAACTACTAATCCACTCCCGACTCCTAACTATAAACTATAAACTATAAAACTTCTGGGACTGCCGGACGGCTCGTCGCGCGGCGCCATTTTCAGGTGACGTGAGGAAAGTCCGGGCAACACAGAGCGCCATACTTTTTAACGGAAAGCCGCCGAAAGCACATAACGGCAGAGTAGCGTGACAGAAAATAACCGCCGGAATCCGCTCTGCGGACTTCAGGCAAGGGTGAAAAGGTGAGGCAAGAGCTCACCGGCGCCGATGGCGACATTGGCGGCCGCACGCCTTATGGGTTGCAAGGTCAAGTATACCGGCAATTAAGGGTTGCTCGCCCGCTGCCGGGGGGTAGACTGCTTAAGCGCGCCGTGGCAACACGCCGCTCAGATAAATGACGGGCCGGCACCGGGATTCGCCCGTGCGATAATCCCGGCGACCGACATAACCCGGCTTACAGTCCGGCTGTCCCAGCCACATCAAAGTCACTTGTGTCAGATATGACACAGGTGACTTATTTTTATAGCCTTAGAGTGTGTTTGAATTTAAATAGATTTTAATGTTCGACATGATTAAGCAACA